>ERZ827117.54-NODE-54-length-181644-cov-18.655695_pt1 | contig 181644 bp, 161 predicted proteins | sample MGYA00519920_ERZ827117 | MGnify/ENA primary metagenome ERZ827117 (study PRJEB31778, sample SAMEA3449260) | human gut metagenome | biome: human gut; feature: human-associated habitat; material: faeces | place: United Kingdom | collected 2010/2012 ...
TTTCTGCTTAATTCTGTTTTAAATAATTTATCTTTTTGACTCTGCAAAGATCCGACATATATACCAATATACCAAAAACGACTTTTCGCGAAAAAAGCCGTTTTGTATTATTTGGAAATCAAAAAAGGAAACAGAAATCAGTCCTTCGGATACAACTCGATTTGCACCATGAACAACTGTTTTTCAACGCTTTAATGCTTATCACATGTCTACTTCCATCCGCATCCATGAAATCTATAAGCAGATGCAGGGTATTGGCAAGTGCGCGAAATCCATACAGTCTTGCTCCCTCATTGTTGCTGACCAGCAGATGCACTAATGGGGTCAAGAAAGGTATACGCTCTTCATATTCCACACGTAAACAACTGTGACACTGCAACAAGCACTCCATTGCTCAATTCAAGTCTTCATTCTCTTTCTCAAAACAATATGGAAACCTTTACCACAAAAATACTTTACCTTCCAAATAGGGCTTTTTTAGCCATAATCGTACTATTTGAAAACTGTTTATTTATGATATGATAACATATCGAATGCAAACAATGTTTTTAAAACTCAAAAACGATAGCGCAATGCTTCGTCATAAACCCGCATTTTTCCAACGTTCTTCGCGAAACGATATTATCAGCGGCACAACCCGCAATGGGAGTATATCCCGCTTTCAAGCATGTTTCCTTCAGATGTGAAATTATGAGCGTAGCATACCCTTGCCTGCGAAATACCGGATTCACCCACATTCCTACATCTAAAATTTCTTTGTCCGGAAGGACACGGATAAGATATCCACACCCCCAGAAGCACTCCATCCTTTTCGTACATAAGTATCATCCGGATACGGAACATCACTTTACCAAGTCGATGTAATCTCCATATCCTTCCACCTTCATTTTATCTTTAGGAATAAAGCGCAACGAAGCACTGTTGATGCAATAGCGTAAACCGCCTTTATCCGCTGGACCATCTGTAAAGACATGCCCTAAGTGGGCATCGCCTGCAGCACTCCGGACCTCTGTACGCACCATGCCATGGGATGTATCCATTTTCTCTTGAATAAGTTTACGGTCAATCGGCTTTGAGAAACTGGGCCAACCACAACCGGAATCAAACTTATCAGTTGAAACAAACAAAGGCTCACCCGTAGTGATGTCTACATAAATGCCGGGACGGTGTTCATCCCAATAATCATTATGAAAAGCCAGCTCGGTTGCATTCTTTTGAGTCACGGCATATTGTTCCGGAGTAAGTTTGGAACGTAAGGCCGCATCATCCGGTTTACTATAAGCGGGGGCAGATTTCTTCTGCATTTTAGCCTTACGTGCCAAGTCGAATAACTCAGGATGGATATGGCAATACCCACCCGGATTCTTATCCAGATAATCCTGATGATATTCTTCTGCCGGATAAAAGTTCTCCAAAGGCTTCATTTCTACTGCCAGCGGACGGGTATAAGTTGCAGCCAAACGGTGTACCGTTTCCTGAATGACCGATAAATCTGCCGGATCGGTGTAATAGATGCCTGTACGATATTGAGTACCCCTATCATTACCTTGCTTGTTTACACTGGTAGGGTCGATGGTTTTGAAATAAAGATCTATAAGAAAAGGCAGGTCCACTTTCACGGGATCATACTGCACTTTCACGGTTTCTGCAAAATCGGTAGTTCCGGTACATACCTGTTTATAAGTCGGATTGGCAATATTGCCGTTTGCATAACCTACTTGCGTTGCCTCTACGCCATCAATCAGTTTCAGAAAGTGTTCGGTTCCCCAGAAACAGCCTCCTGCCAAATAAATTTCCTTAGTTGATTTCATATCTTCTTTCTTTTCTGTCTGCCCAGCGCGGTTATTGGCACAAGCCAGACAACTCGTTAACAATATAAAAACAAATATGAGTTGTTTCATATCTTCAGTTCTCCAACAAATCTTATGTTATTGATATATTGAATATATAACAATCAAACCGGTAGGATAGTTGAACGCAGGGGACTACAAAATCACATTACCCGTATTCTCTTCTATAAGAGAGGGGCGATCCGGCTCATAATTTATTTCTGCCTTACGGGCCTGCGAATGCTGAAACTGCCGGGCCACTTTAAACTCCTTTCCTTCTTTCAGTAAAAAAGAGCCTGTTTGTTTGAACCAGAAGCCTACATTGGCATCTATGCATTGGCGACGAATCTCCAAAACCCAGTCATAATCGCATATACGGGCATCCCGACCGGATTCTCCTCCAGCCACAACCTGCTCAACCCATTCACCTAACTCTCCCCTGAAATCTATCCGACTGAGAAGAGGTTCACAAATAATGATTTTATGCTTTATGGGAGCTGCCTTATAAATAGGCAGGCGATAGTCAATCCGATCCTGATTTTCCATCGTACAACAGATCGTTACATTATCATATCCTTCTCCCCAATCAGGAGGTAAACAATCCTTCAGCCGGTCAATGCGTTTAGTGATAAAAAGGAAATGAAGATCTTGCCTCAACCGCATCATCTCCCATGCTTCAGGACGCCATACGTCAGCATCTTCTACCAGAAAATCAGAAGTAAAACAAGTATAGACCAGATTACCGGAAGGTATCTTGTATGTTTTATTTTTCTTCTGTTGTATGGGTAGATTGAACTTTTCCGTCTTTGTTACAACAGAACTATCTTTACCATATTTACCATCCGTACGATAAACATAGCAATGCTGACACCCTGTACTAAACTTATGACAACCGTGCCAAGGATTCCACATCGACGTCTTTACACCTATTCGCAACATCTGCTTTTACCACTTTTCATCTACTTGAAAGAAACCGGAACCTCGCAATATGATATAAAAAACCTTACCCTCTACAATTCGTCCGCTCACTGAATGCACTAAAGTATGCTTCATCAGTTCATTCATACTGCCTATATTGACTGCGGTATAATTTTCATTTTCTGATAAAATGTTTATTGTCTCCATAGCTCTATGCTTTTATTGTTACTTTCACAAAAGTATGCAAAGAAATCGTATCTTTGAGACGGAATAAGATGAAAAAAGAGTAAAATCATGAATATTGAAGAATATCGGGAATATTGTTTAAGTATCAAAGGGGTAACAGAGAGTTTTCCCTTTGACGAGCATACACTTGTCTATAAAATCATGGATAAGATGTTTACTTTTGCCCCATTGAATCCTAAAGGGGGACGTTTCTGGGCGGATACGAAATGCGATACCGCCAGATCGGCAGAACTGATGGAGCAGTATAACGGTATTTCATTCGGCCCCTACTCCGATAAGAAATACTGGATTACCATCTACCTAGAGAGTGATGTGCCGGACAGTCTTATAAAGGAATTAATCAATCATTCCATAGAAGAGGTGGTAAAGAAACTGCCTAAGAAGAAGCAGGAAGAATATTATACCACATTAAAATAATGGGGTCCATAACTACAATTGCTCCTTGTGGTATCAATTGCACGTTATGCCACGCCTTTCAGGACGTAAAAAAGAAGTGCCCCGGTTGCAGAAGTAAAATTGGGGTAATTCGTAAAAGTTGTCTGAACTGCGCTATATCCAACTGTGATAAGAAAACAAATTACTGTTTTGAATGCATGGAATACCCCTGCAAGCAACTGAAATATTTAGACAAACAGTACCAGCTAAGATATAAGATGAATATTCTTGAAAACCTCGATTACATCAGGCAGAAAGGAGAAGAAGCATTCATTGTCAGCCAAAACGAGAAATATACTTGTCCGGATTGCGGCAAACTAAGAACCGTACATTATGATTATTGCATCTATTGCAAACAGGAAAAGAAGAAATAGCCTTCTATCTTTTCCGTTATCTTGACACACCTGTGGCAAAAAGTTCAGAGGATATCCCCCTTGTGGAGCATATCCTCTGTTGATATCAGAAATCAAACTTTTCGAGCTTCATGGAAGCCAATCCCTGTATTTTGGGAACCAACGTCACAAAATGTTCCGCTTTCTCATGGGCGGACAATGATTCTGCATCCTGCCATGTTTCGCAAATCATCAGGACATCATTACGGGTAGCGCTTTCAAAAACATCATAGGCAATGCAGCCTTTGTCTTTCAAAGAAGAAGCTACCAACTCTTTTGCAGCTTCCAACACTGCAGCACGGTTACTTTCGTTTACTTGAATAAAAACATTCAGTCTAATCATATTTGTAGAATTTTAAAAGTACGCTGCAAATGTAAACAGAAAAGTCGGAACTCTGATTCACTTGTCTGCATAAATACCGATGCGGTTGCCTTCCGAATCGGCAAATACTGCAAAATAACCTTTGCCATCGGCTTCTATCTTCGTGCAGGGAATGAGCACTTTCCCGCCCTTCTGCAACACACGTTCAAGGGTAGTTGCTATGTTATCCGTATTGAAATGGATAAGTACACCTTTCTCAGAAGGCTGAAAATCGGGCAGGAGGTCAAAAGATTGTGAGATGGCTCCTACAGTCTCACCGTCTTCGGTGAAGCATGCCATCTTCTCCTGTTCACACTCAAAGACCGGAAGTTTCATGTTCAGCACGGTTTCATAAAAATCTACAGCCCGACGGAAGTCTGTAGCCGGAATCTCAAAAAATGCAATCAACTTTTTCATTTTGGTTTCTTTTTTAAGGGTTATTACTATGCCTTTGCAAAGACAGGACAAAAGTAGGGCAAGACGAGAAACCTCCATAGAAGAAAACGGACATCTTTAGAGAGAAGAAAAAAAGTGTCTTTAGAGAGTGGAAAAATAATCGGAAACGGGAGCGCATACAGACAAGTATTCCGCAGGGGTGTAACCGGAGAAGAGTTTAAACTCTTTAATCATGTGCGACTGGTCGGAGAAGCCACATTCATAGGCCACTTGCGCGAAAGGTGAACCAGGATTCTGTTGCAGGACGTATAAGGCGCGCTGCATACGCACGATGCGAAGAAAATCTTTGGGGGTGGTACCGATATAATCGGTAAAGACACGGCCGAACTGCTTGGTGCTGAGACAAGCCACATCGGAAAGTTGCAAGGTGTTTACCTGCGGATGAAGATTGATTTCGTCCAGAACAGTCGATAACCGTTTCAGGTTATATTCGGAACCGGAGGCCAGGCGACGGAAAAAGAATTGTTCAATCAGCCGGATGCACTGGTCGTTATCCGGAGTATCTGTTATCCGGTAGGATAAATCGGAAAGCTCCCTGTCTTCCACTTCATCCGTAGAAACATTCTGCCCGTTGAAAAGATGCAGGGGAATTTGCAGAAAGACTTTTGCCGCATAGGGCTGAAAGACAACCGTTATCATTTCTATAACTCCTGTCGACACGACGTCGGAGAAACCGAAAGACTGGCCGCTAATAAAGGATTGCGGTTGCAACCGCGACTCTTGTAGGCACATCAAGCGTTTGCCTTTATGAAATACCAGTTGCACACAGCCGACGGGCAAGGTACGTTCCAATACCGGCAAAGCGGCATCATCCCGCAATATCCAGTAGTAACGGATATAGGGAGACAATGCAGGAGCTGGTTTTACGATACGGAAAGTTTGCATAGTGCAAATATACGGGATTTGATTATTGCGGCAAAGGTAGGCAAAGGGGGTTGGAGGGAATAGTAAAAATGGGACATTGTTTGAGAGAATCTATCCGTTTGCGGCACTCTTTTTAACCGCAGCCTATCAGTCTCCCCATCTCTTATGGTATTCCTTATAGCGTTCATAAATATCCAATGAATATTTATCTCCTGATATAAACTCGTTTGAAAAGAATTCTTCTTCTACCGCCGCATAGTTGCCGCAGCAGTAAGGATCTACCAGACCGGTATCATACATGGCTTTTATCTCCGGTAATAGTTCCTTAGCCTTGATATCCAGCAAATCACTAACCAACATTCCCACCAAAGTACCATCGCAATAGATATTGCCAGCAAGATTTTCTGTATAAAAGAGGAGAACCTGACGGAACCATTCAATAACTTCCTTCCTGCGTTCGGGCTGCAAACGGGCTATAAGTGCCACTGCCGTGGGCACGTAGCAACGGGCAAAGGTGTACAGTCCCGGTTCCTTCATATATTCCATCAGTTGCAGCAGACGATTCTGTCCCAACAAATAAAGAGTGGCAATAAAAACCTCGGCACCTGTATCTCCGAAATAATAATCATAAAATTCCTCTCTTTGTCTCAGCATTTCAAGTATTACGTACAAACTATCTTCCGCCCCCAGTTCTGCCAAGAAGAAGGATGCATGCATCAGAATATCAGGAGAACGCTCCTCACGACGCTCTTCCGATATTTCTTCACAGGTGCAACCGACTTCAAACAGTGCCATTTGCTCTATATCACGAATCAGAGATTCGCGAGGCAGTGACAATATATCACGGATTGTTGCATCAGCAAGCAAACAACTGTCACTATCATAAAATAGCGTAATCAGTTGTGCATTCTGAACCTCCAATACTGCGGGATAAGCAGGATGGGCATAAGAATAAGAAGTGACAGGTATCCGTTGCTGTTCTTCCACCATTGTTTGCATCCGGCCAAGTGCTTCCAGCATAGTGTTGACAGCATCACTATCCAAGGAGTCTTCATCGTATTCTTCATATTCATCATATTCATCTTCCTCCTCTTCATCTTCTTTTTTTAGCACATATGAAAAATCATCTCCCAGATTCTTCTTCATCACCGGAAGCAACGTGTTGACTTGAAAGCGGCTCGTTGCCACCAGAAAGTGTTTGCCATCTTTCCCGAATTCATACTCTATCAGAGGTATCTCATCCGTATCTTCCTCCAGAATATACTGCGTCAACTTAAAAGAAGAATGCGGACCGAGTCCGGCTTCTTCAGCAAAAGCCACAGCGCCGTAAATCAGATTATGCAATTCCTCATAACTGATCGGATTCATTTCCAAGGTAGCACAACCTTCCTCTAACATCTCTCTATATTCATATTCCGGCACATTGAAGTGATATAAAGAATCGGTCAATCCACAACAGAAAGTATCGAACATATAAATGCCCAATGTATAATTACCGTTTTTATGCTGTCGTGCTACAATTGCCGTCCCGAGACCACACTTGTCCCAACCATCCGTTATCCAACACTCAACTATCGGAAGCAGACGCGCCTTTTCCTTAATGTATCGTTCCGGTGATAAAGCCTGCTGTTGAGGCACCTTTTTTTTCTTTGCCATATTCTTCCGTTCATTAGTAGTTTTACAACACGAAACAAAGATAATTCTAATATCATAGATTTACTGATTTTTCATCAAATAATATATGTTTTAATGCCTTGAAACAGCTAACTTTGCAAGCTCAAACAAATTGTTTGGAAAAATAAACGACACTATTATATAATCATGTGTAAAACAAGCAGCGAACTTAAAAAGCAAATAGAGGATCTTATTGAAGACCACAAAGAGCGAATTGAATATCTCAACGAAGTAACGACATTAATAATCGAATATATTAATCTCAAAATTACTCCTTACTCACTCAGCGATACAGGAGAAAGTGGTGTAAAAAATCTTATCGACAAGTTCCCAGTTCATCAACTCTTAGATGGCATCGATGAAGCATTTACTAAAAATGTAAATTTCGACAAAAACGGAATCATAAAGGAAAGCGTTGAAATATTCCTCGACAAAATGCCGAACTTTATTGCAGTAATGGGAATGACACCCGTCAGAAAGAAAATATTATATATCAGGGGAATTGCCCGAAACAGATTTACCTACTGGGATGATGAAAAGGGCACCATACTACTGGAAGATTATGTGAAAGCTTTAGAAGATAATGGTTGGTCTGTCCAACAGATACTGAAAGACTTAGAAAATGAAATGCAGGTACGAACGAAAAGAGCTAAGAACTGGTCGGAATGGAAAAACTTAATCGAAGGCTGGACGAACGATATTAATCACTGGGAAAAGGCAAAAAAAACGGATGAGAACATCCCAACAGTAATTGAGAACTCTTATCCTCAGTTGACGGAGGAAGAGATTGATAATTTCGCTGAACACAATATAAACAGCATGATAGATAAAATAAACGTGTTGTTGTATCTATGCAAGGCCTATCCTAACTTTGATATGGAAACTTATAAAAATGAATTAAAAGAGTTCGTTATCAGCTTCATTAACAAGCAACAAAAAGATTACCGCGATCATTCAAAAAGCATTATTTCCTATGATAAAGAATATATAAACTCCTTTCTCGAAGGTAGCTCTATCTTTAGCTACTTATGGAGAAAAATGCCCAAAGAGGTCGGTGACGACAACGTACTCCCCAGTAGTTCCTTGATGTTCATATCTTATATATATTCCCAGTATATCCTATCAAATATTTTGAGCAGTATCTACTATACAGAGGAGTTCAATGGCAATGATTGCGATGCATTATTAAAAGTCTCAAAAAAACACTTCGAAGAGATGGTATGGTAGAAGCCCGCTCTGAACACCTTATAGTGACAACCACCCGCCACTATTTATTATTCACCCCATACCCGAACAAAGCGAAGTCTCCGAAACAGGGATCATCCGGAAATACTTCCGCCAATGCGGCAGTTATCCTTTGTGCGTTCTTTAGAGAAAAGGTTTCCGTCTCGGTCAGTTCCAGCAAACGGGCTACACGACAGACATGTGTATCCAAAGGAATAATCAATTCCCGGCAATCAAAACTTTCCCAAATACCGAAATCAACTTCCGGTCCTCTCCGTATCATCCAGCGCAAGAACATATTCAGTTTCTTCTGCGGACTTTTGTACGAAACTTCCAGAAACCGGCAAAGCTTCTCCATCGGTTTTCCCGGATATACCTGTAATGCATCTTCCAGACTGTCATAACCCGAATAAGCCGTATGCAGGCGTTCAAAATAAGAATGGAAGTCCGCATACGAAAGCATCCGGTAAAAACTACGCCGCTCTTCCACAGGGAAATCCTTCTCCCACCGACGCGAAAGAACATATTGATAAGGAGACGCCCCCATGCACGTATGCAATTCATCTGCTTTCTTCAGAATCTGTCTGCGGTTGCCAAAACTCATGATGGCGGTCAGCAGTCCGCTGATTTCTATATCCTGCTTCAGCGTATAGCGATGGGGGAACTGTACCGGGTCATTCTGAATAAAATCGGCACAATGATAGGTCGCAGCCCACTCTTGTAGTTTCTTTTTTATATCTTTGGTCATTTCTTTAAGATCAGGAGGACACAAAGATAATGCAAATCGAATGCAGAACTTTCATGCTTGCATGAAAAAGTTATGCTGAGATACCGCTTATCTTAATTCTAAAGATATTGGATTTATAGCAACTTTGGACAAGTCCCCTATTCTATTTCCCCTTATTTTTGCATCGTGAAATTCAATAAAGAACCTATGGAACATAGCAAGAAGACAACGCGTGAAGAGTATCAGAAGTGTGTAAATGCAGTGGTGGACTACATCAATCTCCATCTTGGAGAAGAGATAGATTTGAAATCGTTGGCCAAGATTTCTCATTTCTCTCCGTTCTATTTCCACCGCATCATGAAAGCATTTCTAGGTGAGCCCATCGGGACGTTCATAGTCCGGACACGAACTGAAGCCGCTGCCCGCCTGTTGCGCTATTCGGATTTGCCGATAGCGGACATTGCTTATCGCATCGGATATTCCTCACCATCATCGCTGTCGAAAGTATTCAAACAGTTCTACGGAATTTCACCTAATGAGTATCGTAACAATAAAAACTTTGTAATTATGAAACCAGCAATTATCAGACCCGATTTAGAGTTAAAGAAAGAAATAAGAGAAGTGCCCGCCAGAAATGTGATCTATATCCGCTTGTTCGGAGATTATAAACTGAATGATTACGGTGGCACATGGATGCGTTTGTTCCAGTTCATCAAGGAGGAAGAAAAGCTGCCGATGGGCGATATGTCTCCGTACTGCATCTATCATGATGATCCGAAGGTGACGCCTGCCGATAAGCTGCGTACTGATGTTTGCATGGTGATGCCTGTCACCGTAACTCCGAAAGGTGATATCGGCTTCAAGCAATTGCCAGCCGGACGCTATGCAGTGTTTACCTATAAAGGCTCTTATGAACATCTGCAAAGCGTATACGACACGATTTACGGAAAGTTTATCCCTGAAATGGAATGTACGTTGAGAGATGAATCGAGCGCAGAACGTTATTTGAATGATCCGTGCGAGACGAAACCTGAGGATTTGTTGACGGAGATTTATATTCCGGTGGAATAAGCGTCCGCCAGACTGAGTGTAGTCGGGGGATCCCTTTCATAAGCGCAAGAGAGGAGATCCTTCGACAAGCTCAGGATGACGGAAATAAATGGTAATAAAATCAGTTTTCTTATTCTCTTTTCATCGGTACATATCTCAACCCATTCGTCACCTGCGGCTCCTTTACTTCCTTAAAGCCCAGACTTCTGTAGAAAGGAACAGCATAAGAAGATGAGTTCACCGTCATTCCGGGTACGGGATTATCTGCAATAAGGGCGTCAAACAGTTTCCGCCCTATGCCTTTCCGGTGATATTCTTCCTTGATAAAGAAGAGAGAAATATGTTCTCCGTGGTTCTTCGTAGCCAGCACTCCCACCAGATTATCTCCATCGAACGCACCGTAAATGACCAGCCCGTTCACCACTGCTTTATCATTGACAAAGCTTTTGAAACTTTCCAGCCCCTGTTCGTCAAAATCGTCCTTGCCACACTGAAGATACACTTCCAATGAAAGTGTTGTGGCATTCTCATATTCAGGCAGTTCTAATCTTCGGATAATTGTCATAGGAATCTAACTATTACGGTAAATCACAAAGATATTGAATTTATGTATTGATTGCCCAAATATCCCGATTATTTCGTCCGGAAACACTACATTTGCAGAAATAAGTGCATCTTAACTAATCCCCTCTATTCTGATTATGGAAAAGCTTATCGATAAATTCCTTCCGGCAGATTATCATGATACATTCGTTATCAAGGCCAGCAAACCTGCGGAACAGATTGTTCCTAAGGAACTAATCGAGAAAATATTCAATCACTCTCCGACATGGCTTAGTTTCCTTTACAAAGTCAGGAATATCCTGGTGAAGCCTTTCGGTATCGAAGGCGGAGACATCCTGACATCGGAAGATTATATAATAGAAGATACAGAGAACGAAGCCATCATGAGGAAGGACGACAAGCATCTGTTGTTTTATGTTTCCATTGCCAAGATAGGCAATAACTTGATAGACGTGACGACAGTGGTTCAGTATCACAATGCGTTAGGAAAGGTTTACTTCTTCTTTATCAAACCTTTCCACAAGATGATTGTGCCGCGGGTGGTGAAAGAAATAATTTAAAACGGTACGGAAATGAATTATTTCACCACAGATTACACAGATTAGCACAGATTTAATTTATTAATAATCAGAGATATCTTTCCTAATCTGTGTAAATCTGTGTAATCTGTGGTGCATCATATCCGCTCAAAAGTGAATCAAACCTACCTTATATAATACTCAACCCGTAGCTGCTGATTTCATCAAAATCGTCCTCAGTATATGAGTTCTTCTGGCGGATATCCTGTACTATCTTCATGAACTCTTCGGTTTTCGACAAGAAATCCTTGAATTTCTCTGTCTGCTCCTCATGCCCTTCCACGGCAGGTAGTTTCTCGGCTGCATCCAATTGCAGTCTCAGTTCCACAATCTTCAGGTCCAGACGGGCTTTGTCTTCCACATGCTTGCGGGCATAGAGATTGATAATACTCTGCATTGTCAGGCTCATCTTTTTCATTGCAATAATCTGCTCTTTCACTGGATTCTCCGCCAGCAAGACTTGCTGGGCCTGCGCAACGATAGGACTTAGAATATCAAATATGTTCTGCTTGCATTCGGACATCTCCACACTCAGCTCATAATTGTCATTCAGCAAATCCGCTATTCCTTCCGTCTTCTTCTCTTTCAGCAGAGACAGGTATTTATTAAAATTAGCATAAAACTGCCCCCTTGACTGGAAAAGTTCGGTATAATTCTGTATCAGGTTTTGCCGTACATCGTCGCCAAAGTAGTCACCCGGCTGCATCACCGCCGCAGAATCTTTCTTAGAAATGACAGGAGACATGATATGCGAAAACATCTGCACCTTAGCCTGCTGTTCCATATACCCCAGAACCGCATTTACGTCTCTCTCTTTCACTAAATTTTTCAACAGAGCCAACGAAGTATCGTAATATTTCACCACTTGCCCTGCATCTGCAATCTCTTCGGGGGTATAGTTCACCGCCTCCTTCTTACTGCCCGTACAGGACATCAACATAACAACGCTTATAAATGCGCCCAAGACTAACAATTTCTTTCTCATAGAATTTTTCATTTTAATTTCAGTTTCGTAAACACTCAACTTATTAGTTGACAAGGAAACAATCTCCTTATAAACTAAGAACACAGCCGGCGTTGAGCTTATAACAATATAAAAGCGATTTTGCTCTCGATTATGGATTTTTTCACCTTTGTATTTTGTACTTTTGCAGCGGATTTCAGAATCCTGTATGAAAAATTGAATCGGAATCATGAGCAACATGAAAGGTTATATATACGCGGCAGCTTCTTCCTCCACATTCGGATTAGCCCCTTTTTTCACCATATCCTTATTGGCTTCAGGCTTTTCCTCTTTCGAAGTGCTTGCTTACCGTTGGGGAATCGCTTCACTCACCCTGGGAATATTCGGTGTACTATTAAGAGAAACTTTCCGTATCAGCCGGAAAGATTGGGGAACTGTATTTATATTGAGCCTGCTCCGGGCAGCAACTTCACTAAGCCTCGTCATAGCTTACCAACACATCGCCAGCGGAGTGGCATCCACCATTCACTTCATGTATCCGCTGGCCGTTGCCCTCGCCATGATATTCTTCTTCCGGGAAAAGAAATCGTTCTCCATTCTGTTTGCCGTACTGATTTCGCTGGCGGGTGCGGCATTGTTATCATCGGGAGAGATAGACTTTAAAGGTGGAAATACCACAACAGGGCTGATTGCCGCCACGCTATCCGTATTCTTTTATGGCGGATATATCGTCGGAGTACGTAAGAGCCGTGCCATTCATATCCCATCTACCGCACTGACTTGCTACGTCATGGGGCTGGGCGCTTTATTCTTTATTATAGGGGGAAGTCTGACAGGCGGTATTCAATTGGCAACAGGCGGACAAACATGGCTGAATATCCTCGGACTGGCACTACCGGCAACAGCCATTTCAAATATCACGCTCGTAAAAGCCATCAAGTACATCGGCCCTACACTGACCTCCATCTTCGGAGCCTTAGAACCTCTTACGGCGGTAGCTATCGGATGTCTGGTCTTCAAAGAAAGTTTCACTCCGGGCACTGGTCTGGGCATATTGCTGATATTGACGGCGGTCACCGTCGTCATTATGCACGAGAAGAAAACAAGCTGATAAGAGTGATTACTTACTCTTTTTATAATCGGTGATAAAGCCTTCCATCATCCACTTCGCCAAAGCCTGGCGATTGGAACTGATAACGAAACGGCGTTGGTCGAAGGTATTCTGAATATTTCCCAGTTCTACAAAAACCCCGGCAGGAGTAGAATTAGCCAACACATACAGGTTGCGCGGGCCTACTGTGCCCGTAAAGCCGCGATTAGGCTGATGTTTATCATACTTAGACTCAAAAGTATTCTTCATCGTAGTTGCCAGACGCTTGCTGTTGGCACTGTTGGGGGCATGATAAAAGAACACATCCGTCTGATGTCGCTTGCTGCGGCTATCCACATGCAGGAAGATGGAACGGCAATAGGTATAGTTCTTGCGGTCTTTTCTATAAAGTTCATTGATTTTGATGCAACGCTGGCGAAGGCGAGCCACTTGATTCAGAGGGATAGCATCTCCCATACAGGTTTCGCGCTTACTATTATTAAGGTAGCGTTCGTCACGAATGCCGTCTTTGGCATCCTGAATAATGATATAAACCTTTGCCCCCTCTTCCATCAGATTACGGGCAAGACGCAGGGCGACATCATAAGCATATTCATCTTCATGGAGTTCAACGTTCCCTATCTTACCGATAGCACCGGGGTCAGGTCCTCCATGTCCGCTGACCACATAGAAGCAGGCACCCTTCAAACGGTTACCGGTCACCCGGACTTTAGCCAGTTCTTTTCCGAAAAGAGGTTCATGAATTGTTTTGCCGGAAGCGGCAGCAGAGGCAGAAGAAGTAGATGAATTTGCAGCAGTTTCAGTTTTGGATTTCAGTGGCGGAAGCAGGTACTTCACCCCTAAGCGCAATTCCTGTTTTCCGCGTAACTGCTTTTTATTCAGTTCAAGGAACTCCAGATAGTAAGCTTTACCGGGACGCTTATTGCGTTGCAAGAAGGCCGAAATGCCTTCACCAGACCTCGGTGCAGCCCTTTCCTCCTGCGCCGAAGCGTGGAAAGGAGTGAGAAACAGGAAAGAAGATATAAACAACAAAAATAATATCCGAACCATAATTACCTGCTTTTAGCAAACATACTTCAACTGTTGCGGACAAAAATACAATTATTTTCCCTACTTTTGCGCCCATAAATGCGTTAATTGATAAGAAACTATAAAAATAGATAGCATTATGGCAAAACAATTAAAACCGGAGACACTCTGCGTACAAGCCGGATGGACTCCAAAGAAGGGTGAACCCCGCGTGCTCCCCATCTACCAAAGTACAACCTTCAAGTATGAAACCAGCGAGCAAATGGCACGCCTTTTCGACCTTGAAGAGAACGGCTACTTCTACACCCGCCTGCAAAACCCTACGAACGACGCCGTTGCCGCCAAGATAGCCGCCCTCGAAGGTGGTGTGGCCGCCATGCTGACATCCAGCGGACAATCTGCCAACTTCTACGCTATTTTTAATATCTGTCAGGCAGGCGACCACTTCGTCTGTTCATCTACCATCTACGGTGGAACCTTCAACCTCTTCGGTGTGACAATGAAGAAGTTGGGCATCGAAGTTACTTTCGTCAACCCGGACGCACCGGAAGAAGAAATCTCAGCCGCTTTCCGCCCGAATACCAAGGCACTGTTTGGTGAGACCATCTCCAACCCGACGTTGGAAGTGCTCGATATCGAAAAGTTCGCCCGCATCGCCCACAGCCACGGCGTGCCTTTGATTGTAGACAATACCTTCCCGACTCCTATTAACTGCCGCCCATTCGAATGGGGTGCCGATATCGTGGTACATTCTACTACCAAATATATGGACGGTCACGCCACCAGCGTAGGCGGTGCCATCGTGGATAGCGGAAACTTCAACTGGGATGCCTATGCCGACAAATTCCCCGGATTGTGTACGCCCGACGAATCTTATCACGGCCTGACTTATACAAAAGCTTTCGGCAAAATGGCTTATATCACCAAAGCCACCGCACAGTTGATGCGTGACCTTGGCAGCATTCAGTCTCCGCAGAATGCATTCCTGCTGAATATCGGTCTTGAAACGCTCCATCTGCGTATGCCGCAACATTGCAAGAATGCACAGGCAGTTGCCGAATATCTTTCCAAAAACGATAAGGTGGCATGGGTTAATTACTGTGGCCTGCCCGGAGACAAATATCACGAACTGGCACAAAAGTATATGCCAAACGGTTCTTGCGGTGTTGTCACCTTCGGCTTGAAAGGAGGTCGCGAAGTAGCCATCAAATTTATGGACTCACTGAAACTGGCAGCTATCGTCACCCACGTAGCCGATGCCCGCACCTGCGTGCTGCACCCCGCCAGCCATACGCACCGTCAGCTTTCGGACGAACAACTGATGGAAGCTGGTGTACGTCCCGACCTGATCCGTTTCTCGGTTGGTATCGAGAATGCGGATGATATCATTGCAGATATTGAACAGGCGCTGAACGCATAAGTACTGTGCTGCCGATCAGATAAAAAAACTGTATCTGACAAAGAGAAATCCAAAGAATAATATCCCCGACTCCCCAACCGGAGTACGGGGATAATTGTTATCTTTGCAAACAGTTCATCAAATCCAGTGGTTATGAATACAAATAATTTCACCCCGCGCAGACTTCCCGTCGGAATACAAAGCTTTGAAAAACTACGTAGTGAAGGTTTTGTCTATGTAGACAAGACGGCACTCATTTACAAACTCATCCAAGCAGGTGTGCCCTGTTTCCTGAGTCGCCCACGCCGTTTTGGAAAGAGCTTGTTGCTCTCCACTATCGAAGCCTATTTCAAGGGTAAGCGAGAGCTTTTCCGGGGATTGGCTATGGAACAACTGGAAAAGAATTGGTATGAATATCCCGTGCTGCATCTCAGCCTGAATGCCGAGAAGTACGATAGTAAAGAACGGTTGGCAGATATGCTTGAACGTCAGCTCCAAGCGTGGGAACAATTATATCAGACCGACGGCAAAGGTATCACATATTCCGGCCGCTTCATGACCGTCATCAAGCAAGCCTACGAACAGACTGGTCGCCGTGTCGTAGTGCTTATCGATGAATACGACAAGCCACTACTCCGCTCCTTCGACAACTCCAAGCTGCAAGACGATTTCCGCGAAACGCTGACCGCCTTCTATACCGTATTGAAAGATGCCGACCCCTGGCTGCAATTCGTCCTCATCACCGGAGTGACCAAGTTTGCGCAGATGGGCATCTTCAGCAACCTCAACCAACTGAGCGACATCAGTTTCGACCTCGACTACAACACCCTTTGCGGCATGACATTGCCAGAAATTGAGACTACTTTTGTCCCCGAACTGGAAGCAATGGCACTGAAACAGAAACTCTCACACGAAGCCCTACTGGAAAAGATGACCCGTCTTTACGACGGCTACCGCTTCACCGATGATGAAGAATTCACCCCAATGTACAATCCCTTCAGCGTGCTCAATGCGCTGATGAAACGTGCCTTCGGTAGCTACTGGTTCGGTAGCGGCACCACCACCTTCTTAGTGAATATGCTGAAAAAGACCAACTTTGACCTGCGCGAGATGGACGGCATACAAGTAGGGGCACTTTCGTTGAATGCCGATATGGTTGATACAAATAACCTTGTACCTCTACTGTACCAAAGCGGCTATCTAACAATAAAAGAATATGATGAAAGATTTCAGATTTATACTCTCGGCTTCCCTAACGAGGAAGTAAAGTCACAGATTGACGAGAAAGCAATGCCACAGCTCCGGGGCTACATGAAGCATGCGAACGTTTGAAACTGGACCGAATGAAAAAAGAAGAACTCGAAGCATATTACCGTCACTTAGATAATATCGTCATTCTCCGTGACAATATATATACGGAGCGTGCAGAAGGAAGAAATGATGCTTAAGGTAATTATCTACGCCTACATGAATAATATCTATTCGTGCCGTAAAGAAGAAGAACGCTATTCTATCGCACGAAATTTAAAACTACTTGGCGCTTCAGAAGAAGTGATAATCAAAGCTACTGGATTATCTTCCGAAGAGATTAACAAGCTATAGCCCCACCTTCATCAACACATATTTACATTTACTCATTTATCCCACACTCAGGCGAAAGACCGAAAAGTCTTTCGCCTTTTTTGTTTCGTGCCCTCCTACTTCCGCTATTTTTCATAAACCATGCCGTTCACTTGCCTTGTCACGGCAAAATTACACTACCTGTCCATCAAACTGTCCATAGACAAAGTGCGGTGGTTACACAGATAAGCCCTATCTTGAACTCGTAAGTTTTGCTGATTGGCAAAGTATGTACTGACAAACAAGAATATTGACAATGGATATAAACACCACACTACTCACCATGGCCGCCTTTATGGGCGGATGTGCCCTTGCCATCATGGCACAGCAATGGTTGCAAACACACCGATGGCCCCGAATGCGCCGACGCATAGACACCCTGATAAAGCTACGCGTAGAACAGCAGTTGCACCGCCACGAGGCAGAATGCCCCATGGCACAGATGCACGCCCAGCGAAACACCCTTTACAGCCCGCCCGCCGTGAAGAGCCAAAGCCACCAGATGCTGGTGGGCTTCATGATGACCTACTACCCCGACTTCCTGAAGCAACTGACAGCACACACCGACGGCCGCCTTTCCGACAGCGAAGAGCACACCTGTTTCCTCATCAAGCTGGGTTTGCGAAACAAACAGATAGCCCAAAGCATGGGCATCACGCCCAACAGCGTGATAAAGACCAAGCAACGCCTGCGCCAGAAACTGAAAGGCCTACCCGCCGACGAAGACCTGACACGATGGCTCCAGCTACTGGGCGAACCGCTGGACAAACTGCCGCCCGGACACATGATGTTCCTTGGAGAACACTCCGCCGAAGACAAAGAAACAAAAATCAGATAATGACAACATTTTTATTAACCCTTAAAAAACAATTGATTATGAGTACAGAACAAATGAAACAGTGCCAAGCCCCGGCCACACATGCCCCGGCCGGCAACAAGATGACCTACACGCCGCCGCAAATGGAAGTGATTAAGATGGACCTGGAAGGCGTAATAGCAGGCAGCGGAAACCTGAGTGACTTCACGTCCGGCTCCACTATCCGACAAAGCAGTACCCGCCGAGGCTACAACTCCGCATCGAGCAGCGACCTGGAAGACCTGATAAACGACATCCTCACCGTAGAGCAATAGTAAAACCAAGTAATCATCCTTAAAGAAAAGAAAGGAAACCAAACAATGAAATGCATATATAATAAGGTATATCACGCAGTAATGGCAGCCCTGATGCTCACCGCCGCCACAGCCTGCACCAGCGACAACGAACCCCTGCAAAGCAACGACGTTCCCCCGACCGGACGCCCCGTTACCATAACCGCCACCTACCAAGGAACAGGCACCCCGGACGGAACGGATGCACAGACCCGAACCGACTACAGCTACGACGGGACTAACAACAAGATGGAAGTAACTTGGAAAGCAGGAGACAAGATTTATGTCATCAACTCCGAAAACTTAAAAGAAGGCAACACCCTCACCGCTGCCGGTTTTGAAGAATTCACGCTGGAAGGAGAAGGTGGAAAAGCAACAGGAACATTCAAAAACGAGAACAGCAATCTCGATATGAACAAGCAACTGTATGCAGTATATTGCGGAAACAACGCCTCGAGCAAGATATCCGTTACAACCACCAGTAAACTCTACAACTTCAGCATGACAGGGCAACGGCAAACCAGCAACTACACTACCGCCCATTTAGCAGACTACGATTTGATGTGCGCAACGGTAAATGCCAATGCCGCCACTAAATCTTTCAACTTCACGCACGTCAACGCAATATTACGCCTCCGTCTGACACTTCCCTACGGCCGACATACGGTGAAAGAGGTGAAAGTAACCGGTCCTCAAAGCAGTTTTCGCGAATCATTCACAGTCAATCCTGCTCTGAAAAGCATAGCAGGTATGCCTACTTACAACGACTGTACTTTAAAATTTGGAAGCAGCGATAATGGAGTAACTGTTACTTCCGAAAATGCTATCCTAGCATTTGTGATGGTCTCTTCAAATCCTATATATAAGAATAATGAGATTACTATAACCGTCACCTGCGCAGATGGTACATTTTCTACAAAGATTACACCGTCCGAAAACTTTGTTATGAACCCTGGTACATGCAATTCCATCGAAGCCACCCTTACGAAGGAAAACAACTAAAAATTAATCGGTAATCCCCAACTAAACCTGCCCCGCCGAAATGCGGCGTGCAGAAAGAAGGAAATACAGACTGCCATCCCGGGCCATACGCCCTTGCCCGGATGGCAACCCACCCACAAAAAAAGGACGGAACACCCTAATCCGCCTGCATCAGGAAAGGAGGAAGACATCGCAGGAGAGGCATCACACAGAAAAGACTTCCCAAGCCGCCGGGGAACACAGTCAGCGGCACGCTGCCTCACCCTCACTCTCGTTTTTTTGCCATTCTTCCCTGCCGGGAAAGCTGCGAAGAGGAAGAGAGAGGGAAACACAGATAAAAACAAATTCATTATGAAAAAAGAAATTATACTATCAGGAGCAGAAAAAGGCTATGCCTTGTCATGGAGCGCTTTTACACGCGCCAGCCGCGCAATCACCATCAGCATGACGGACGAAACGGGTCATCGATATTTCACCCTCAACAAAGCCGACGAAGGCACAGGTCACTACGCCTACAAGTTCCTGGGCGAAGGCTCGGACACCTGCGCCGGCAACCAACTGAAGGTGAGTATTGAGAACTCCTATCCCGAAGAACTCCAGACCGTGGTCAGCGCCACCCAGATATACGGCAGCGACGGACGTCTGAAAGGCATCTCCTACACCGTGTGTGCCGAAGACTATACGGATGCTAACTTCAGCGACTTCTGCCTCAACGTAGTGGCCTGGCTGAAGTAACCGGAGAAAAGCACTTCTGATACGTCCCCCTTGATTGACGAATATTAAGATAAATCCTGACAACAAATGCAGACTTAGCGGAATACGGCTTCACCTCGCTGACACTTAGCACAAGTATCCCCGACACTTAGCACAGGTGTCCATGACACTTAGCACAAGCATCGCTGACACTTAGCACAAGTGTCAGCACCCCTTAAAAACCGCTCCACAAGCCCTCTGCACAAGGCTCAGGCAGATGTTTCACTTAAAAAACCATAGAATATGGCATTTTTCAAACCTATTTACAAAAAGTTGTCCAAGAAGTGGCATCCCCAAGCCGTGAGCGTGGGCAAACCCATCGAAATGGACGAGCTTTGCAAGCAGATAGCGCTCATCTCCACCGTGAGCAGCGCCGACACCAAAGCTACCCTCGAAGCCCTCGGCCTTGTGCTGGGGACATGTATGAACACCGGTCGCACGGTACACGTGGAGGGTCTGGGAACCTTCTACTACACCTGCATCTCCACAGGCAAAGGCGTGGACACGGCCGAAAAGGTGAACGCCAACCAAATCTCCGGCACCCGCGTACGTTTCGTGCCCGAGTCGCATCGGCAAGGTACCACCATCACCCGCGGCCTCATCGGCGAAAACGTGACGTGGGCAAATATCAACTCCATCAGCCAGTTGGACGGCACAGGCAGTGGCGGCAGCAGCGGCGGAGACGGAGGAATAGAGGAAAATCCGTTGGGATAACCTGCGAGGAGCAAAGAGAAAGGCGGCTGCCCGGAAGAGAGAAAGAAAGTTTCTCACTTTCCGAGGCAGCCGCCTACTATATTATAATTTCGTAGTGACAAACTTCTTCTTATGCCGGAAAGTTTCAGGGCGCAACAGTGAAAACAGCGTTGTAGCGTCCGCTACGCAAATCATCAATGATGCGGTGCAGGACGAGAATCAATTGGGGAAGGTCTTGTTTGACTACTGCAAAAATCTCTTGCGGATCAACCAAAGCATATTCATGGGAGATAAAGTTACGCAGTCCGAATACACTTTTCCACGGTATCTCCGGATAATTGGGGCGCAGGAGTTTCCGTTCTGTCTTGTCGTCTACCTGTTTCAGCATCTCACCCACTACCTGCACACGAAGCACAGTAGCATCAAAAACATCCATGGCATCGGGCGAGGTAAGAAATTGTCGATACTCTGTAATACCTGACGTCCGCTCCACAGCCTGTTCCGCTTTCATGGTCAGAAATTCCAACCGTTCAAGCACACTCATTTCAGATGTATATCGCATCACGTTCAAGGTTTTGGCGAAAACTGCGAAACATGTTTTCGTGCAAGGTTATCAAATCTACTTTCCGATGAAAAAGCTTCTGTAGCTCCTCTTTTATATTCATACGGGTAAAGAAACTGGGACGGCTCATCGTAATAAACACATCAATATCGCTCTTCTCGTCCTGTTCCCCCCGCGCCACGCTACCGAACAGTCCCAACTGCTCGATGCCATACTTGTCGGCAAACTTTTCCTTATAAGCCCGCAGACGGTCGACGATCTCCTGGGTGGTTTCCATATCTTACTTCTTTTAGTGACAGGTACAAAGTTAGCGATTTCCTCAAGAAAGAGAAGACATACCGCCGAAAATATACCGCTATGCACTCATTTTTACGAAGTTTGCCACGGCATCTGTTATTATGGTACGTGAATAATCGGTCATTTTTAAGAGTTTATGTGCAGAGGGTAACACTTTTTTCTTTATCTTTGTTTCACGAAAAAAGTATCCTAAAAAGAGACATTATGAAACGCAACGCCAATAAAGTACTCGAAAGCATCCGCCAGTCGCTGGCTCAACACCTGCCTTCCGGCGGACGTGCCGTGCTGTTCGGATCGCAAGCACGCGGCGACGCACGCCCGGACTCGGACTGGGACATACTTATCGTACTCGACAAGGAGAAACTCGAAACTGCCGATTACGACACTGTAAGCTATCCGCTCACCACGCTAGGCTGGGACTTGGGTGAACGCATCAACCCCATCATGTACACCCTGAAGGAGTGGACCGCAAGCCACATCACTCCGTTTTATAAAAACATTGAACAAGAAGGAATTATACTGGTATGAGTTTAAGTGAAGAAGAACGCAATGCCCTTGTGACATTGCAGATGGAAAAAGCACGGACTTTTCTGCAACAAGCAGATGAAATGTATGTTCTAAAATACTGGGACATAGCTTCAAACCGTTACTATTATGCATGTTTCCATGCTGTACAAGCATTACTGATTAAGCATGGATTGACGTGCCGGACACATGACGGGCTGATCGGCTGTTTCGGGTTGAACTTTATAAAAACCGGAATAATCAGTTCACACCTGGGAAGTTTTCTGTCACGCATCGAACAACTGAGGCAGAAAGGGGACTATAACTGCTTATATTCCATATCTGAAGAAGAAATCAGCGCAATGCGTGCCCCAGCAAGAGAACTTGTCGAAAAGATAAAGGAACTGATATGAGAAACAATCTGGTTATATAACTTTGTCAGCAAATTACGGTATAAACCTGAAAACAACCACCATGCATCAAATACCACAACCGATACTGCTGCTACTGTTACTACCATTGTGCCTCATCGCCTGCCATACCGGCAACGGAAGTGCAACCGTCACCGGAAATGCAGCCGCCCCTCTCCGTTCTCCCCGCTACCACGCCGACAGCCTGCGTTTCCTCGCCGCCACAGAGCCCCTCTACGACCAAAGGCGGGAGCGTGAAACCATCCCCTATCTCGACTCCATCTTCCTGCTGCCCGCCAGCCTCAATCCCGACGCCCCGCAGCACTCCGACACCCTCAGCACCGCCGAAGGCCGCCTGCTCTGCAACCGTGCCTTGCGCTACCTGATGGTAAGCTACAACCTGCTAATAGACTTTGAAGGCGGCTACCGCCACCTCGACAGCCTCCAACGCCTGCACCTCCCCTTTCTGGAACGCTACTGCCTGCGAGGCCTCCTCACCGCCAAAGCCCAGATGCTGATGCCCCTCGACCGCCACGCCGAAGCCCTGCAATGCCTCGACCAAGCCATGAAGCTCGCCCGGACAGAAGACAGTATCGCCGCCCCCCTCCCTTCCGGCCTCCTTGCCCGCGCACAAGCCACCGGACGCCTCGAATGTCCCGAGAACGACAGCTACTGGAGTGCCGCCACCGGCATCACCTACATGGGCGTGGACAGCGCAAGCACCCATGCCGAGCAAGCCTTCCTGCGGGTTATCGACATTGCCCGCCGCACCGGTTTCCGCGGTGGCCTCTATCCCCATGCCATAGCCCGCCTCGCCGACATCTACCTGCACCAGGGTAAATATGAACAGAGCATCGCCCTCTGCCGCCAAGCCATTGCCTCCACTCCCTCCGACAAACCCGACGAACAAGGGCAATATATCGCCGCCGAAAACCTGACCGAAGCCTACCGCCGCCTCGGCCTTTACGACGAAGCCCTGCGCTACTGCGCCATCGTAACCGACGCCCCCAAAGACTTCGAGATACTGAACAACCTGCGCGGACGCTCCTACATCAACAAAGCCGCCGTCCTTGCCGAAATGAACCGTTCCGCTGATGCCCTCGTCGCCCTGCAACAAGCCGACAGCTGCTTCAACCGTACAGGCAACGATTACTATAAGCTGCAAGCCGCCCTCGAACGCGCCCATCTGCTCACTTTGCAGCCCGACTCACTGGAAGCAGGCCTGCGCATTTTCACCACCCTCGAAGGACAGATACCTGCCCATCGCCAAGCCTTCTACCTTTACTATTACGGAAGCGCCTGCGCCCAAGCCGGACAATACTCCCGCGCCATCCCCCTGCTGGAAAGTGCCGTGACGGAATCGGAGAACATTTCCGAACGCCTCATGGCCCACCAGGCCGCCCGTCTGCTCACCGAGTGCTACCGCCATACCGGACGTCTCGCCCTCCTTGCCGACTTCCTGCCCCGCTATCAAGCCCTTTCCGACTCCATAGCCAGCGACGCGAAGATACGCCAGCTTGCCGCCGCCAACATCCGCTTCGAAACCGAAAAGAAAGAGCAGGAAAACCGCGCCCTCACCGCCGAAGTAGCACTGAAGGACAGTCGCCTGCGCACCACCCTCCTCGTTGGCACACTCTGCCTGCTGCTGGCTGCCGGCACCATCGTCTGGGTAGTGATGAGACATCGTGCCATCCGCATCCGGCAGGAAGCCGCCGCCACCCTGCTGCGCGAACAGGAAGCGCAACTGCACAGCCTCATCCGCGATCGCCAGCAACTCAACGACCGCAATCTCGACCTGGTCCGCCAACTCTCCGACATCCAGGCCACACACGAAAATACCTGCAACCTCGACAGCATCATGGAGAGCCTGCAACAAAGCCTTTTCAGCAAAGAAGACGCCGAACGCTTCCGCCAAAACTTCTCCGCCGTTTATCCCACAGCACTGAATCGTCTGCGGAGCCGTTGCCCCGACCTGACCTACAGCGACGAACTCTTCTGCATGCTCGCCATGCTGCAACTGGACAACTCCGAAATGGCACGCACCCTGGGTATCAGCAAATCCAGTGTCTCGAAAACACGATACCGGATACGCATAAAACTGGGATTGCCGGAAGGAGCCGATGCAGACACTGAAATCAGAAAAGTGATGTCTGTCAAGGAATAATTGCATAGTATTCACTATCTTTGCAACAGTTCAACCATTTGGAAACTGTTAGCGTTATATTACTTATAAACATTATAATAGAAAGATTTATGAAACGTACAAAATTAGCTGCATCCTTCCTGTTAGCCGGGACTCTGCTCCTGACGGGATGCGTGAGCAAGAAAGAATTAGTGAATCTTCAAACAGATTATAACAAGTTGAAGGACGAGAAGACTGCCCTCGATAAGTCCTATCAGGATGCACAAATCCAGCTCGCCGAGTATCGCACACAGTCCAAAAGCTTGGAGGATCGCCTCAACGAAGCCCGAAAAAACAATCAGGAGTTGCGCAACAGCTACGCCACCCTGCAAGGTTCTCTCGACAAGAGCCTCCAGCAGAACTCCCAAGGCAACATCAACATCTCCAAACTGGTGGATGAGATTAATGCCTCCAACCGCTACATCAAGCAACTGGTGGACACCAAGAGCAAATCGGACTCTCTGAACGTAGTGCTGACTAACAACCTCACCCGCTCCCTGAGCCGCGAAGAACTGAAAGAGGTGGATGTAAAGGTCTTGAAAGGCGTGGTTTACATCTCCTTGGCAGACAACATGCTATACAAGAGCGGCAGTTACGAAATCAACGAACGCGCCGGCGAAACGTTGAGCAAGATTGCCAAGATTATCACCGATTACAAGGATTACGAAGTATTGGTAGAGGGTAACACGGACAATGTGCCCATCTCCCGCCCCAATATCCGTAACAACTGGGACTTGAGCGCCCTGCGTGCCTCATCCGTAGTGCAAGCCTTGCAGAATCAATACGGCGTCGACCCCAAACGTCTTTCCGCCGCCGGCCGTGGAGAATATAATCCTCTCACGGATAATGACACCGAACTGGGCAAGCAACGCAACCGCCGTACACAAATTATCATCACTCCGAAGCTCGACCAGTTCCTGGAGTTGATAGACAAGGCGCCGGAAGCGGAAGGAGAAGAAAAAGCCGAATAAAGTAAAGACTGCCTGCAATTACTTAACCTACAAGCAGAAACATAGGGAAAAAATATAATTCCAAAAACAAACCTCAGACTGTCTCTAAATAGGAAGAAGCCTATCACTCTGTCATCCGGAGCAAAATAACGGCAAGTTGCTATTCAGAGGCAGTCTGTTTGTTTTTTCCCTTCTATAAGCCCTGAATAAGTACAATTTAATAGTTTTTATCGCACACGCACTTACATTTTATCACATTTATTCCTACCTTTGCGCCCAAATTATAACTTTTAACTAACAACTCATAATCAACTACCATGGCTAAGATAACCAAAGAAGCTGCCTTGCTGTATCACTCACAAGGCAAACCAGGTAAGATAGAAGTAGTGCCCACCAAGCCCTACAGTACCCAAACCGACCTTTCACTTGCATACTCCCCCGGTGTGGCGGAACCATGTCTTGAAATAGAAAAGAACCCGCAAGATGCATACAAATATACAGCGAAGGGTAATCTGGTAGCTGTAATCTCAAACGGTACCGCAGTGCTCGGTCTGGGCGATATAGGCGCGTTGAGCGGCAAACCCGTAATGGAAGGTAAAGGATTGCTTTTCAAGATTTACGCCGGTATCGACGTGTTCGACATCGAAGTGAACGAGAAAGACCCTGAGAAATTTATCCAGGCAGTCAAAGCCATCGCCCCTACTTTCGGTGGCATCAACCTGGAAGACATCAAAGCTCCCGAATGTTTCGAAATAGAACGCCGCCTGAAGGAAGAACTCGACATCCCCGTGATGCACGACGACCAACATGGTACAGCCATCATCTCCAGTGCCGGACTTGTGAACGCTTTGCAGGTAGCAGGCAAGAAGATTGAAGATGTAAAAATCGTTGTGAACGGTGCCGGTGCATCGGCCGTATCCTGCACGAAGCTGTACGTTTCGCTGGGTGCCCGCCTGGAAAACATCGTGATGGTGGATAGCAAAGGCGTTATCAGCAAGACACGTACCGACCTCAACGAACAGAAGCGTTACTTCGCCACCGACCGTACCGACATCCATACTCTTGAAGAAGCCATCAAAGGCGCAGACGTATTTTTGGGATTATCCAAAGGCAATGTACTGTCACAAGACATGGTACGCAGCATGGCCCCGTCTCCTATCGTTTTCGCACTCGCCAACCCGACACCAGAAATCTCTTACGAAGATGCCATGGCAGCCCGCCCCGATGTATTGATGGCAACCGGACGTTCGGACTATCCGAACCAGATTAACAATGTAATCGGTTTCCCCTATATCTTCCGTGGCGCGCTCGACACTCAGGCAAAGGCCATCAACGAGGAAATGAAAATAGCCGCCGTACACGCCATCGCCAACCTGGCAAAACAGCCTGTGCCCGATGTTGTGAACGAGGCTTACCATGTAAACAACTTTAGTTTCGGCCCTGAATACTTCATCCCGAAACCGGTTGACCCGCGCCTCATCACCGAAGTTTCCTGCGCCGTGGCACGTGCAGCCATGGAAAGTGGTGTAGCCCGCAAGAACATCGAAGACTGGGATGCTTACTGCGTACAACTCCGCGAACTGATGGGTTACGAAAGCAAACTCACCCGTCAGCTTTACGACACCGCCCGCCGCAATCCGCAACGTGTGGTATTTGCCGAAGGTTCCCACCCCAATATGCTGAAAGCAGCCGTAGAAGCCAAAGCCGAAGGTATCTGCCATCCCATCGTTTTAGGTAACGACGAGACCATCGAAAAACTGGCAAAAGAACTCGACCTCAGCCTGGAAGGTATCGAAATCGTAAACCTGCGCCATCCGAACGAGGCATCGCGCCGCGAACGTTATGCCCGCATCCTTTCTGAAAAACGTGCCCGCCAGGGTGCCACCTATGAAGAAGCCAACGACAAGATGTTCGAACGCAACTACTTCGGTATGATGATGGTGGAAACAGGCGATGCGGATGCATTCATCACCGGTCTTTATACGAAATACAGCAACACTATCAAGGTAGCCAAGGAAGTCATCGGCATACAACCGCAATACAAGCATTTCGGTACGATGCACATCCTGAACTCCAAGAAAGGAACGTATTTCCTTGCCGACACATTAATCAACCGTCACCCCAATGCCGAAACATTGATTGATATTGCCAAACTGTCAGAGCACACCGTACGTTTCTTCAACCATACCCCAGTAATGGCCATGCTGAGCTACTCCAACTTTGGCGCCGACACCGAAGGCAGTCCGGTAAGCGTACACGAAGCCGTAGAGTACATGCAGCAAAACTATCCTGATCTTGCCATTGACGGTGAAATGCAGGTGAACTTCGCCATGGACCGCAAGATGCGTGACGCCAAATATCCTTTCACCCGCTTGAAAGGCAAGGATGTGAACACCCTCGTATTCCCGAACCTGAGCTCTGCCAACTCCGCATACAAACTGTTGCAGGCTATGAATACGGAAATGGAACTGATTGGTCCGATACAGATGGGCCTGAACAAACCTATCCACTTCACCGACTTCGAAAGCTCTGTTCGTGACATCGTAAACATCACCGCAGTGGCAGTTATCGACGCCATCGTGGACAAAAAGAAAGCAGGTAAATGAGACGTCCTTTATCGAAATCACAAAGTGTTTGCATTATGATGCTTTGGGCAGCACTTTGCTACATTGTTCTAACAACTGTCGAACGAATTGATGGTCCAGTCATCATGACACTTGTCATTTCGGCAGCGTTAGTATTCATTCCGGTAATAAAATCATTAAAGAGAGGATAAATAATGTCTTTTTATTCCTTTTTGCGGTAGAAAACAATAAAAATGTTGTTTTCTACCGCATTTTCTTTATAAATTGTTTGTTTGTCTCATTTTTATGTGTACTTTTGCAACCGCAACAGAGAAAAAGGGAAACGAGATACGAGGAAACAAGTTACAAGGAATTCCCTGCGGCAGCGCAAATGCCTTATCAACTGAACCCCTCGTCAACTTGTCAACTGAACTCTCGTCAACTGAAAAATAACCAATAAAAGAAATAGATTATGAACGCAGCTAAGGTATTAGAAGATTTGAAGAGACGGTTCCCCAACGAACCAGAGTATCATCAGGCAGTGGAAGAAGTACTTTCTACAATTGAAGAAGAGTACAACAAACACCCAGAGTTTGACAAAGTCAATCTGATTGAACGTCTTTGCATCCCCGACCGTGTTTACCAGTTCCGCGTGACTTGGATGGACGATAAGGGTAACATTCAGACCAACATGGGTTACCGCGTTCAACACAACAACGCTATCGGCCCGTACAAAGGTGGTATTCGTTTCCACGCTTCTGTAAACCTTTCAATCCTGAAATTCCTTGCTTTCGAGCAGACTTTCAAAAACTCACTGACTACGCTGCCTATGGGTGGTGGTAAAGGCGGTTCCGACTTCTCTCCGCGCGGTAAATCCAATGCTGAAGTAATGCGTTTCGTACAAGCATTCATGCTGGAATTGTGGCGTCACATTGGTCCTGAGACTGACGTTCCTGCCGGTGACATCGGTGTAGGCGGTCGTGAAGTAGGTTTCATGTTCGGTATGTACAAGAAGCTGACTCGTGAATTTACCGGTACATTCACAGGTAAAGGTCGCGAATTCGGTGGTTCACTGATTCGTCCTGAGGCTACAGGTTACGGTAACATCTACTTCCTGATGGAAATGCTGAAAACTAAGGGTACTGACCTGAAAGGTAAAACCTGCCTGATCTCAGGTTCCGGTAACGTAGCTCAATATACCGCTGAAAAAGTTCTCGAACTGGGTGGTAAAGTTCTGACAATGTCCGACTCTGACGGTTATGTTTACGACCCGGCAGGTATCGACCGCGAGAAACTGGATTACATCATGGAATTGAAGAACCTCTATCGTGGACGTATCCGCGAATATGCAGAGCAATATCCGGGTGTTAAGTATGTAGAAGGAGCTAAACCTTGGGGTGAAAAAGCTGACATCGCTCTGCCTTCTGCAACTCAGAACGAACTGAACGGTGACCACGCTCGCCAGTTAGTAGCAAACGGCTGTATGGCTGTTTCCGAAGGTGCTAACATGCCTTCTACTCCAGAAGCTATCAAAGTATTCCAGGATGCCAAAATTCTGTATGCCCCGGGTAAGGCTGCCAATGCAGGTGGTGTATCAGTATCCGGTCTTGAAATGACTCAGAACTCTATCAAACTGAGCTGGAGTTCTGAAGAGGTAGACGAGAAACTGAAGAGCATCATGAAGAACATTCACGAAGCCTGCGTACAGTATGGCACAGAAGCTGACGGTTATGTGAACTATGTGAAGGGTGCTAACGTTGCCGGATTCATGAAGGTGGCAAAAGCTATGATGGCACAAGGTATCGTGTAAGAAAGCTATAGTTGTTATATATTGGGAATCCCCTTTGCACTCGGTGTGAAGGGGATTTTCTTTATAACTCATCGTCATTTTCTTCATCAGCTTAGACTTCATCCTTAAATCCGTTTTTTTTACTACTTCAATGTCGCAATCAATACTATCGGATTACTTTCCTCGCCAACATTTTCCAGAGCCTCAACAAGTTCTTTCTTTTTAGCTTCATCCTTTGCCTTGGTGGCTTTTATCCGACCTATATCAATCCAGTTATCTTCACTAAAAGGTTCCAACACATCTATCCAATACTTACCGGCAGAACGATAATCAACTGTAAATTCACCTCCCAACAAGTCATTATCCAAAACAAAAGGACGTTCTATACCCCGTAAAGGTATGTTGAACCAGGGCACTTGGCGTTCTTTAATTTTGCCTTGTCGCTTTTGCTCCCTCACTGTTCCATCTTGTTTGTTGTAGCAATAAGTCAGTACCTTATCCCCTTTGCTCCCCACCAAATAGACATAATCTTTGCTTGGATAATAAGAGCTGATAGAGAAGTAATCGAAGGCTTTTCTTTCTCTAAACCATAAATGAGTCTGCTCGTAATCTCCTTTTTCTTCTTTTGTAAAGATAGAATATTGAGGACTCAAACTTTCATGAGCGACGTCATATCGATAGATAGTATCAGTATCGGGATATTTAAGGGTTAATTGGCTACCATAAGTATCTATATTGGTCAGATCCTCTTTCCAATAATTAGCAAAATAATTCATCTGAGCGCAATTCTTAATGATACCTTCTTCTCTACCCTTATGAACCGGATTCTTGAACATCTTTTTTAAATGAAAGCAACTGTCTACCAGTGCAAAAGACCATAAAGAGTCTTTGGGTACCGGTCTGTACAATGCTATGTTTTGTGCAATAAAAAAGTTGTTTTCGAACAGTACATGTTGCGTATAAGCTGCTGCAAATTTATTATAGTGATTATACCCTATAACGTTTCTCTTAAAGTTCCCTTCAAAATCATACACCAGAATGCCTCCACCTACAATATAGACTTCTTTATGATTTTCGTCAATGAGGAATTCACCCAGAGTGACGTACTCACCAGGTCCTTGCCCTATATTGCCCACCATGTTTAAGAACTTTCCCGAACGGGAAAAACGTAGAATACGATTATCTTTATAATGCGCTATCCAAATATCATGATCTGTTACTTGCACCAGATGAATGCCTGCTGTCAGCGCCTCATTGGTTGCCTCCAAACACACAAACTCTACTTTAGCAACGGCATCGCTCAACGGCAGTGAAGAAGCATCCGATACATTTTCGGACAAATTAATCACAGCAACACCATTGGGTTTCGATAGTCGAAGTTTGTTGTTTCTTACCGGGTGTACAACTTATTAGTGCACAGATTAATAACAAAGGAATGTATTTCATAATACACAGGTATTAATTGGTTCTTTACATGATGTGCTTCACCTTATTATATCTATAGAATGCTCCATTTGCATATTCTTTCAAACTCCTTTCTACAAAGGAACAAATTAATTAGGAGAATTCGCAAATATATGAAGTGAATTTTAGCCTGCCTTTTGCATGCCTTTCCAAAGATAATCCCTATTTTTGCAACAATAGCTTTATTCTTTAATATATTATGCCAGTAACAGAAGAAGAATTAAAAACGATATTTGCATCCTCATGCATCGAGTCAGCTGCCCGTGCTATTGGATGTCCGGCATCAGAAATGTATTTGCGCATGAAGCGCATCAATCTGATTGAAAACTATATTTGGGAGTTTTATGATGTACTTCACACCCAAAGCCGGGTATATGTAACAGAAGATATCCTGAAAACATTGGATATTTGGGAAAAGAAAGCTGGAATAAATCACTAATTCAAAAGAAAAATATATGCTCACTGTTTATCACGGCTCCATTACTAAAGTGGATTATCCAATTGCTAAAGCCGGACGAGAGAATCTTGATTTCGGCCAAGGTTTTTATATCACCAACATAAGAGAGCAAGCGGAAAGATGGGCCTTTCGCATAGGCAGACAACTACAAGAATCCCCTATACTCAATATTTACGAGCTTGATATAGAACGCATAGAAAAGGAATACCGCTATCTAAAATTTAAGAAATACGACCAACAATGGCTTGAGTTTATTGTAAAAAGCCGCAAAGGCGAAAAGCCATGGGCAACATACGACATTGTGGAAGGCGGCGTGGCAAACGATCGCGTCATTGATACAGTAGAAGCCTATATAAACGGCATGATGACTGTAGAGATGGCATTAGGGCAATTAGCGCAACACCAGCCTAACAACCAATTTTGTCTGTTAAGCCAATTACTAATAGACGAATGCCTACATTTTGTTTCCATTGAACAATTAAACCCCTAAATATATGTTGAGTGACCTTCTTATGTGGAACAAAATCGGAAGAATCGTAATGCGACTTTCCGAGAAGCTGGAGATTTCTCCATTGCGTGCTTTAGATGTTTTCTATACATCAACGGTTTGCAACCGCCTGCATGACCCTGAAACCGAACTCTATACTTTCAGTGATGCCTATATTGTAGATGAAATCATTATGGAAATCCGCAACAATTGATACTCTCTATATACGACAAGCCTATTATAACGAGATTGTCCTGCCGGCTCCCGCCACTGCCATAAAACTAATATCAAACCTACTAAGAACTAATCCCCGCAACGCAAGGAACTAATTTTTTATTAACTAAAAACTATTCATACATCAACTGTTGTAAGAAAATTCTATAATTATTGTAAGGGAATAGAACAATTATTGTAAGAAACTACTATATTTGTAGTACGAATATTTTTTAGTATGAAAAATATTAGTTCGTAGCACATCCGACATTAGTTTCTTGCAGTTCCGGTGCCAGTTTGTTTCTACGGAAGTATAAACCTCTTAAAACATATATTATGAGTACTTACTATGACCTCTACGAAACACCGGATCCCAGTGGCGAAGGAAAGAAAAAACCGTTGCACGCACGTGTGCGCTCTAAAGGCACCATTACGGCAAAAGAATTTCAGGAACGAATGGTGAAAGAGCAGCACATGCCGCACGCCATGATAGTGGGCATCATGCAAGCCATCAGCAATGCACTGGGCGACTGGCTTGCCGACGGCTACAATGTGGAATTGGACGAACTGGGTTACTTCAGCACTACGCTGAAATGCACGCGGACCGCCATGAACAAGAAAGATATTCGTGCCGAGTCCGTACGGTTTGAAACCGTGAAGTTCCGCCCAAGCAAAACCTTCAAAAAGTACGTTAGGTATCAAATGCATTTGGAAAGGCTGGACAAGAAGATGACGACAAAGAAACCGGCAGTAGCCCCGGAAAAAAGAAAAGAGATGATGCTGAAATTCCTGGAAGTAAATGTCTGCATCACACGCACCGAATACTCCCGCCTGACGAATATAACGGACCGCCGTGCCAGTTGTGACTTACAAGAATATTTGGCAGAAGGCATTATTCGCAAACGGGGCGGAGGACGTTCAGTAGTTTATATAAAGAGGAATCAAGAATAAGCCATACTCCTTTCAGCGGGAAAACGCAGAAAGCAATGCCTCGTAAACCGCCGGATGGAGGAAGTAACGAACATCTTTCCCTTCCTCCATCGCTCGGCGAATAAAGGTAGAACTAATTTCGAAAGTAGGCGAAGAAACTACTTTCACATTCTCCGGAAGGGAATCGGAAGAAACCGGATAACCGGGACGGGGATACACAAGAATATGGTTTTCAACAAGAATACGCTCCGACTGATACCAACAGGGAAAGAGCACCCAGTTATCCGAACCGATAATCAAATAAAATTCCCGGTCGGGATAGGTTTCTTTCAGTTTATCCAGCGTATGGATGGTATAGGACGGACGGGACAGATTAAACTCAATATCAGAAGCCTTAAACTTGGGATACCCCTCAATGGCAAGTTGAACCAACTTCAAACGGAAGGCATCATCCATCAATTCATCTTCTTCCTTCAACGGATTATGAGGGGTTACGAGAAACCATACTTCATCCAGCCCTTCATACTCGCAAAGATAATTGGCAAGGGCAAGATGTCCGATATGTACCGGATTGAAGGAGCCGCTGAAGATACCTGTTTTCATTCTATTGTTTTCATACGTTTCCAGCAAGTATAAACATTGATGCAACTTGAAAGCAGCACCACAGACATACCAATAATGATTGTCCATTGCAGGTAATACAAAGCGATCAATCCAGACACAAGAGAAACTAGTGCCAAGAGAATGTTGAGAATCAACAATGCTTTGTTCTGCTTGGGAGAAACAGGTTTCGGGGTATACATAGGAACCAATTATTCAGACAAAAACTCTGTAATAACCTGCAAAGCTTCCGCCTTTGCCTTCTCCAAATCATCATTTACAATGACTTTATCGAACTTAGGGGCAAACGTCAGTTCATATTCCGCCTTGGCAACGCGGGCTTCTATCACTTCGGGAGCATCCGTTCCACGTCCTACCAGACGTTTACGAAGTTCCTCTACCGAAGGAGGCTGAATGAATACCGACAGAGCACGGTCGCCATAAAACTTTTTTATATTGCAGCCACCTACAACGTCCACATCAAAAACCACATTTTGTCCGGCAGCCAACTGAGCTTCTACCTGAGACTTCAATGTACCGTAGTAACGGTCCTTGTACACTTCTTCATATTCCAGAAACTCATCATTGGCAATGCGAGTACGGAATTCTTCGGGAGAAAGAAAGAAGTACTCCACTCCATGCTGTTCTGTTCCGCGTGGCGGACGACTGGTAGCAGAACAAGAAAAAGCCAGATTCAGGTTCTGCTCCAACAAATAGTTGATAATGGTTGATTTCCCTGACCCTGAAGGGGCTGAGAAGATAATAAGTTTAGCCATATTGAAATAGTAATTACATCACGTTCAATACCTGTTCTTTGATTTGTTCCAGCTCATCCTTCATCTGCACTACAATCTTCTGCATCTCAGCATGATTGGACTTGCTTCCCAACGTATTGATTTCACGTCCCATTTCCTGGGCAATGAAACCCAACTTCTTACCTTGTCCGCTTCCATCCTCCATAGTATTAATGAAGTATTTCAAGTGGTTGCTCAGGCGTTGTTTTTCTTCGTTGATATCCAGTTTCTCAATGTAATAGATGAGTTCCTGCTCCAGACGGTTCTTGTCATAGTCCACGCTGATGGTCTTTTCCAAAGCATCCGTGATGCGTTCTTTGATTTTCTCTACACGCTCTTTTTCGTACGGATCAACAGAAGTCAGCAACTTGGCAATATTGGAAATCTTTTCGCGGAACTTCTTCTCTAAAGCCGCGCCTTCCTGTATACGGAATTCAACCAGATTTTGGATAGCCTGAAGTACAGTGGCATGAACAGCTTTCCATTCTTCCTCGCTTAGTTCCTGAATATCGTTCTTGGTCATCACGTCCGGCATGCGGAGCAAAGTAGAGAACCAGTCTTCGGGTGCAGGGATACCGGTAGTTTCGGAGATGGTACGAATGCGTTCGTAATACGCCACTACCACATCCTGGTTAATGGGAGTAATAAGTTCACAGGCATCTTTTTTATCAATCCACAGACTGAAATCCACTTTACCACGTTCCAGTGCCTTAGCAATTTCGTTACGGATTTCTATTTCTTTTTCCCGGTAGAGGGGAGCGATGCGGGTTGACAGATCCATCGCTTTACTATTGAGCGATTTGATTTCTACATTGATTTTCTTATCGGACAGTTCAGCGGTCGCTTTACCGTATCCGGTCATGGATTGTATCATAAGATTCTTTAGTTTTCCGCAAAATTACATGAATATTTTCATTAGTGAAAATTATTCAAGAAATAAGTGACGTGTTTATCGCTTACTCTTTACTCCAAATACGTGTGTTCAAGTTCAGTTCATCTACAATTTCCAGTAAGGATTGGAGCACTGCAAAGTCCGATTTAAGGATGCTCATATCGTTCAAAGAACTCCACACATCCGCTTCAAACCGGTTCTTTGAATCCGGAATGGCGACCAGAATCGTAGAATTCCGGAAACTGATGGTAACTCCTTTCTTGAAATTGCTGTCCAACTTCAACATTCTTTCCATCATGGAAGGGGTAATCAGATAGCGGGCCTCAATCTGGTTCGTGGAAAAGACATCAAAGACTTTTTCAAAATCGGGACTTTCCATTTTCACTCTCGAAGCTCCCATCTTAATCTTGAAAAAGCTGTCCCGCAAAACGGTCGTTTCTCCCTGAAATTCCTTATGAAAGTCAGCAATGAAAAGAAATCCTTTGAAAATATCTTCCCAATAATACTGCACTCCATTCTTGGTAGAACGAGCCCTACGCTCTTCAGCATGTACTTCGGAACAGATAAAGCTGGTTTTATCCAGACATCCTTCTATCAGATCTTCGGCATGATAACGGTCGGGAGAAGTAAACAGTCCGCTATTTCTAAAAAGATCCTCACTCACTCCGTCATTCGGAGAGTAGGTCGCATTCGGACAAAAGGCATGGATTATTTCATCTACCACTTCTTCTTTATAGAAAGAGGAGAATATTTTCGATTTATTATTGATACAAGTAATAAAAATGATAACAGAAATAACAACAATAACTATCGGACCAAAGATCCCTTCCAATTTAAGTATTAACAAAGCTATCACTCCTACTACCAGAAAAATAGCAGCATAAATCAAACCCTCTGAACGCCCTTTCCTCAGGAGTTCCTTACGTTTATTTTCCAGAACTTGCAATGTGGGGGCCAGTTTCTGCGCCAGAGAGTCAAAATCTACATAATCCATTGCCGGCTATTTTATGAATTGAACAAGTTCTTTACATCCGGAGTTGCACGTTCTGCTTCCGGAATTGTCAGCACCGCTTTTCTTGTAAAGCCAAACATACCTGCCAACAGATTTGTAGGGAAAGTCTGGACGGCATTATTGTAATCGGTTACAGAAGCATTGTAAGTGCGGCGGGCAGCAGCCAACTGTTCTTCCGTTTCATTGAGCGAACGCTGCAATTGCAGGAAATTTTCAGAAGCTTTTAGTTCGGGATAGTTCTCCGCCACTGCAAAGAATTGAGTACGCACTTTAGAAAACATTTTGTCAAATTCCGCCTTTTCGCTGTCATTAAGAGAAGTGTAAGTCTTATTGCGCATTTCCGTTATTGCAGCAAATGTATCGGCTTCATGCTTGGCATATTGCTGAACAGTTGCAACCAGATTGGGTATCAAATCGAAGCGGCGTTTCAACATGACATCGATAGTGGAAAAAGCATTTTCTATCTGATTTCTCTTTCTCACCAGTGAGTTGTACATCGAAATCAGCACCAAAATAAAAAGTACAATAATAATAGCTACGATCATAATTACAGATACAACGACCTCCTTGTGCCGGTTATTTTATGTTAACGAATTCAGCGTTTATCCCTAAAATCAGACAGCAAAGATAGAAATAATCTAAAAACCTCCCAATAAAGCCGTAAGAAAGATACCGAACCCTTTTTGGATTCGCTTGTGTATCTGAAAATAAACCTGTAAATTTGCCACAATTAAACTAACAAAAGACTATGTCGTGTATCTTGCATATTGAAACGTCCACCTCGGCATGCTCCGTTGCTGTGAGTGAAGATGGACAAAATGTATTTAACAAAGAAGATCTGAACGGCCCGTCTCATGCCGCTCTGCTGGGAGTATTTATAGACGAAGCTCTGTCGTTTGCCGACAGTCATGCCATGCCGATTGATGCAGTAGCAGTGAGTTGCGGACCGGGTTCTTACACTGGGCTACGTATCGGTGTATCTATGGCGAAAGGAGTTTGCTACGGACGTAATATTCCTCTGATCGGTCTTCCGACATTGAAGGTGCAATGCGTACCGGTATTGCTTTATCATGATGAATTACCCGAAGACGCATTACTATGCCCGATGATCGATGCACGCCGCATGGAGGTATATGCTGCCATCTACGACCGTGCCTTGAAACCTGTGCGCGACATAGCCGCTGACATTGTAGACGAAAACTCTTATACGGAATTTCTGGATCAGCATCCCGTTTATTTCTTTGGAGACGGGGCAGCCAAGTGCAAAGAAAAAATAACTCATCCCAATGCGCACTTCATCGATGATATTCGTCCATTGGCAAAGATGATGTTTCCACTTGCTGAAAAAGCAATAGCCGAAAAAGACTTTAAGGATGTAGCTTATTTTGAACCATTCTACCTGAAAGAGTTTATAGCTTCCCAACCGAAAAAACTTTTATAATATATGCAATATAACACTCAACAAAAACGGATGCCTTTGCCGGAATACGGACGCAGCATCCAAAACATGGTTGACCACGCGTTAACAATCGAAGATCGCGCTGAACGCCAACGTTGCGCAAACACCATTATCAACATCATGGGTAATATGTTCCCGCATCTGCGTGATGTACCCGATTTCAAACATAAACTATGGGATCATCTGGCTATCATGTCCGACTTCAAACTGGATATTGATTACCCGTATGAAATTATCCGCAAAGATAATCTGAATACCCGTCCGGAAGTAATCCCCTATCCCAGTACCAAAATCCGTTACCGCCACTACGGCCGTACACTGGAAGTATTGATAAAGAAAGCTATTGACTTCCCCGAAGGAGATGAAAAGCAGAATCTGATTGCCCTGATCTGCAACCACATGAAGAAAGACTTCATGACTTGGAACAAGGATACGGTAGACGACCGTAAGATTGCAGAAGATCTTAACGAATATTCGGGTGGCAAATTGCAGATGACGGATGACATCATCAAACTAATGGCTGAACGTATCAACCAGAACTACCGTCCGAAAATGAACAATCAGAACAACCGGAGAGATAACCGGAATAATAAGAGAAAGTACTAATAGATTTATGGCATCATTCGTAATTGAAGGAGGACACAGATTATCCGGCGAAATTCATCCGCAAGGCGCAAAAAACGAGGTATTGCAAATTATCTGCGCCACGCTGCTGACAGCCGAAGAGGTGACTGTACATAACATTCCGGATATATTGGACGTCAATAATCTTATTCAGTTGATGCGTGACATGGGCGTTACGGTATCCAGAAAAGGGCTTGATACGTATAGTTTCAAAGCAGAAAAGCTGGATTTGAGTTATCTGGAAAGCGATGAATTCCTGAAGAAGTGTTCCAGTCTGCGAGGTTCGGTTATGTTAATCGGCCCAATGGTAGCACGCTTCCATAAAGCGATGATTTCAAAACCGGGTGGTGACAAGATAGGACGCAGACGCCTAGATACTCACTTTATCGGCATACAGAATCTGGGTGCAGATTTCTCGTACAATACAGAACGCGAAGCGTACGAGATTTCAGCTTGCGAACTGAAAGGCACCTATATGTTACTGGACGAAGCTTCGGTAACCGGAACTGCCAACATTGTGATGGCAGCGGTACTGGCCAGAGGAACAACCACCATTTATAATGCTGCCTGTGAACCGTATCTGCAACAACTTTGCAAGATGCTGAACCGCATGGGCGCCAAGATACAAGGTATTGCCTCCAATCTACTGACCATTGAAGGAGTGAACGAACTGCACGGTACCGAACATACGATACTTCCCGATATGATCGAAGTCGGCAGTTTTATCGGTATGGCAGCCATGACGCAAAGTGAGCTCACCATCAAGAATGTTTCTTATGAAAACCTGGGCATCATCCCTGAAAGTTTCCGCCGTCTGGGCATCAAACTGGAACAACGGGGAGACGATATCTATGTTCCTGCACAGGAAACGTATCAGATAGAGTCGTTCATAGATGGTTCCATCATGACTATTGCCGATGCTCCCTGGCCGGGACTGACGCCGGACTTGCTAAGTGTAATGCTCGTAGTTGCCACTCAGGCAAAAGGCAGCGTGCTCATTCATCAAAAAATGTTCGAGAGCCGCCTGTTCTTCGTGGACAAACTGATAGATATGGGAGCACAGATTATTCTTTGTGATCCTCACCGTGCCGTTGTCATTGGTCATAACCATGCCATGCGTCTGCGAGGCGGGAATATGACTTCACCTGATATTCGTGCCGGTATTGCATTGCTGATTGCCGCCATGAGTGCGGAAGGAAGCAGTCGTATCCACAACATTGAACAAATCGACCGGGGGTATCAGGATATTGAAAGACGCCTGAATGCTATCGGAGCAAGAATTACGAGAATATGATATAGGATGGTGGAAGATGATTAAGAATGGTAGGATGATAAGATGATAAAAAGAGAAGATGTATATAAGATAGGAGTATTCAACAAACCGCACGGCATTCACGGTGAGTTGTCATTCACATTCACCGATGACATTTTTGATCGGGTGGAAGCTGAATACCTGATCTGCCTGTTGGATGGTATTTTCGTACCTTTCTTCCTGGAAGAATACCGTTTCCGCTCCGACTCCACCGCATTGGTAAAACTGGAAGGAGTAGATACGGCGGAACGTGCACGGATGTTCACCAACGTGGAAGTTTACTTTCCTGCCAAACATGCCGAAGATGCCGGACCGGGAGAACTGACCTGGGATTTCTTTGTAGGTTTCCGCGTAGAAGAAGTTAACTACGGAGACTTGGGAGAAGTGACAGAGGTGGATACTGCAACCATCAATACCTTGTTTGTAGTTGATCATCAGGGAGAAGAATTACTGATTCCTGCACAAGAAGAATTCATCCTGAACATTGACCAAAAGCACAAAGTAATCACAATGGATTTACCCAAAGGATTGCTGGCTTTGGATGAAACAGAGGAAGTGTAATATGAGTGATAAAGCGATAGGGCGATAAAGTGATAAACGCGTATGGTGAAAAAGAAACGACATAAAGCATTCTGGAGTAATATCAAATTCAAATATAAGCTGACTATCATCAACGAGAATACACTCGAAGAAGTAGTCGGTCTCCGTGTATCCAAGTTAAACGGCATCTCGGTATTACTTTCTGTGTTGACTGTTTTGTTTCTGGTTGCCTCAGTTATCATTGCTTTCACTCCGTTGCGCAACTACTTGCCGGGATACATGAACAGTGAAATCCGTGCCCAGGTGGTAGAGAATGCTTTACGAGTAGATTCACTTCAACAGTTGGTAGATCGCCAGAATTTGTATATCATGAATATACAGGATATTTTCACTGGAACCATACGGGTAGATACTGTACACAATATGGACTCACTGACTACCGTACGCGAAGACTCGTTGATGGAACGCACACAGCGGGAAGCGGAGTTCCGGAAACAATATGAAGAGACAGAAAAGTATAACCTGACAAGCATTACAGCCCGCCCGGACATAGAAGGATTGATATTTTATCGTCCCACGCGAGGGATGATTACAGAAAAATTTGATGCTGACAGAAAACATTACGGTACGGATATCGCCGCCAATCCCGGAGAGAGCGTACTTGCTACGCTGGATGGTACAGTTATCTTGAGTACTTATACGGCCGAAACAGGGTATGTGATAGAAGTACAACATAATCAAGACTTTATATCCGTATATAAGCATTGCAGTTCCTTATTGAAACGTGAAGGAGACACTGTACAGGCCGGAGAGGCTATTGCTTTGGTAGGAAACAGCGGACAACTGACAACCGGTCCTCACCTGCACTTTGAGTTATGGCACAAAGGACGGGCGGTGAATCCGGAACAATATATTGTATTTTAAGTGATAGATAAATGAAAAAACAAATTGCTATACTCGGTTCTACCGGCTCCATAGGTACGCAGGCATTACAGGTGATTGAAGAACAATCCGACCAGTACGAAGCGTATGTGCTGACCGCCAACAACCGTGTAGAAGAACTCATTGCCCAGGCTCGGAAATTCAAGCCTGAAGCGGTAGTTATAGCCAACGAAACGAAATATGCCCAACTGAAAGAAGCCCTCGCCGATCTGCCTATCAAAGTATATGCAGGAACGGATGCTATCTGCCAAATTGTGGAAGACTCGGAAATTGACATCGTACTGACTGCGATGGTAGGTTATGCCGGACTGAAACCAACCATGAATGCTATTCGTGCCCGTAAACCCATCGCTCTTGCCAACAAGGAGACGCTTGTTGTGGCAGGTGAGCTGATTAACGATATGGCACGCCTATCCGGTACACCTATATTACCGGTAGATTCCGAACATTCAGCCGTTTTCCAATGTTTAGCGGGGGAACTCGGCAATCCGATAGAGAAGGTGATCCTTACGGCATCCGGTGGCCCGTTCCGCAATTGCACAATGGAACAACTGGCTACGGTAACCAAAGCCCAAGCCTTGAAACACCCTAATTGGGATATGGGAGCGAAGATCACAATTGATTCCGCTTCAATGATGAACAAAGGGTTCGAGGTGATAGAAGCAAAATGGTTATTCGGTGTTCGTCCGGATCAGATTGAAGTGGTAGTACATCCGCAATCTATTATACATTCGATGGTGCAGTTTGAAGACGGTGCAGTAAAAGCACAATTGGGTATGCCGGATATGCGTCTGCCTATTCAGTATGCATTCTCTTATCCGCACCGCCTGAAGGCTTCATTTCCCCGGTTAGATTTCAAGATGTGCACAAACCTGACATTCGAACAACCGGATACTACCCGTTTCCGTAATCTGGCTTTGGCTTACGAAGCTTTGCATAAAGGCGGAAATATGCCTTGTATCGTGAATGCAGCCAATGAAGTGGTAGTTGCCGCTTTCCTGCGGGATGAGATTTCATTCCTCGGCATGAGTGATGTGATAGAGAAAGCAATGTCTATCGTATCATTTGTGGCAAAACCGGAATATGAAGACTATGTAGCTACGGATGCGATGACACGCCGTATTGCACAAGAACTTATAAAGTGATAGCGGTATCAATGATAAGCCGCATTTAATATAGTAAATTGTAAATAGTAAAATAGAAAAATTATTAGATGGAAACATTTTTGATTCGTGCCCTGCAACTCGTTATGAGCCTTTCGTTGCTCGTTATCGTTCATGAGGGAGGGCACTTCCTCTTCGCCCGTCTTTTCAAGACACGGGTAGAAAAGTTTTGTTTGTTCTTCGACCCTTGGTTTACCCTGTTCAAGTTCAAGCCGAAAAATAGTGATACGGAATATGGTATTGGTTGGCTGCCGTTAGGTGGTTATGTAAAGATAGCAGGTATGATAGATGAGTCTATGGATACCGAACAGATGAAACAGCCAATGCAACCGTGGGAGTTCCGGGCCAAACCGGCATGGCAACGGTTGTTAATCATGATAGGTGGTGTATTGTTCAATTTCATATTGGCATTATTCATCTATTCTATGATACTTTTTACCTGGGGAGATGAATACGTACCGGTACAAAAGGCCCCGCTGGGTATGGAATTCAACGAAACGGCAAAAGCTATCGGTTTCCGTGACGGTGACGTACTGATATCTGCTGATGGTGTACCCTTTGAACGTTACGGTGGTGACATGCTGACAAGCGTTGTCGATGCCCGCCAAGTAACAGTACGCCGTGATGGGCAAGAGGTATCCGTTTATATTCCTGAGAATTTCATGGAGCGTCTGCTGGCTGACAGTGTACGTTTTGCCTCATTCCGCTATCCATATGTTATTGATAGTATTTGTGCCAACCGTCCTGCTGCCCTTGCCGGCCTGCAAGCGGGTGACAGTATTATGCAATTGGACGGAAAGAACATTGCTTATTTCGATTTCAAAGAAGAGATGTTACGCCGTCAGAAAGCGGATTCTGCTTCTCATTATATCACATTGACTTATGCACGTGCCGGAGTGATAGATACCATAACTTTTGCTACAGATTCAATCTATGAGATAGGTGCAGTGGTACGTACGGCAACCAATCAGTTACTGCCGGTTGTAAAGAAAGAATATAGTTTTCTGGCCTCTTTCCCCGCTGGTGCAGCATTGGGAGTACAAACGCTGAAAGGCTATGTAGGACAGATGAAATATCTCTTCTCTAAAGAAGGTGCCAAGCAATTGGGTGGCTTCGGAACTATCGGAAGCATCTTTCCTGCTACATGGGATTGGCATCAGTTCTGGTACATGACAGCATTCCTTTCTATTATCCTCGCCTTCATGAATATTCTGCCTATTCCGGCACTGGATGGCGGACATGTACTATTCCTTATCTATGAGATTGTAGCTCGTCGCAAACCAAGTGATAAGTTTATGGAACGTGCGCAAATGGTGGGTATGTTCCTGTTATTCGGATTGCTGCTTTGGGCAAACTTTAATGATATTCTGCGGTTCCTGTTCTAAGAGAACTTTAGATTTACCCCAATAAAAAAGGATGACCAATATTACCTTGGCCATCCTTTTCTATATAATCGTATTTTCTTACACTAAATGTCCGATCCACTCTTCACGATCTCCCGGCAAAAGATCAATAACCGGAACCTCTACCATAGTGTAACAACCTGGTTGTTGACGCATGGAAGCGCGAGCTACACAAACCAATACCTGAGCAGTAAGTGCAGGGTTATTAATGCGCATATTGAACTCAAACAATTGATTCTGAGTTTTACCGGAAACTCCTTTACGAGTGAGGTTTACACCATGTCCCATGTCAAGCAAAGCATCTACGCTGGGAACTAATTTCACATGTGTCTCATCATTCACAAAATATGGATCTGCCTTGATGGCAGCAGATACTTTATCAAACTCATAACCGTCTTTCAATTCGATATAAACCATACGGCGGTGAATACCTGTTCCGGTAGGAATAGTCATGGAAAGAGCAGCCTTTACACCATCAATAGCTTTTACAGCTACTGTATGTCCCATACTCATTCCAGGACCAAAGTTTGTATAAGTAATTCCTTTCGGAGCAATCGCTTCCAACAGAGTACGTACGATAGAGTCGCTTCCCGGATCCCAACCTGCAGAAATAATAGAAACTGCATTATGCTCTTTTGCAGAAGCAGACAGTGTGCGACGCAAATCTACAATACCGGTATGAATATCGAAGCTGTCAACCGTATTGATGCCAAGTGCAAGGATTTCTTTGGCATAAGTCTCTACACTGCGGGTTGGTGTACAAAGAATTGCAACATCAACGCCTTCCAATTCCTTGATATTCTTTACAACAGGGTATTCACTCAGTTCTGCGGGACGGTTTTCAGCTCCAGCTCGGCGTACTACACCGGCAATTTCAAAGTCGGGAGCCGCTTGCAACGCTTCGAGCACGTATTGCCCGATATTGCCATAGCCAACAATGGCTGCTCTTACTTTTTTCATTCTTTTATTGATATTATTTATCAGTTTTCTATTTTATCGGCACAAAAGTAATCATTTTCATTCAAATTAACCACAAAACGATTCAGTGTTCCACAGAGTTTTTTCTTTATTAACAAGATAAAAGAGTTACGAGCTACAAGCTACGAGTGGCTGCGCTATTATACCGAAAGGAGCTTGTAGCTTGTAACTCGTAACTTGTAACTCTTTCACACAATATTCTTCGCTCGCGCGCGTTATAGTAAGTATTATGATAGAATACATTAGAGGCGGACTTGCCGAGCTCAGCCCGGCAACCGCAGTTATCGACTGTAACGGATTGGGATATGCCGTTAATATTTCATTAAATACGTATGCTGCCATCCAAGGCAAAAAAGAGTGCAAACTATATATCTACGAGGCTATACGTGAGGATGCATATGTCCTCTACGGCTTTGCAGATAAACAAGAGCGTGAATTATTCTTGTTGTTGATTTCCGTTTCGGGCATTGGCGGTAATACTGCACGAATGATACTTTCGGCACTTTCACCGGCAGAACTGGTGAATGTTATCAGTACTGAAAATGCCAATTTACTGAAGACAGTGAAAGGTATCGGATTAAAAACAGCCCAACGGGTGATTGTGGATTTGAAAGATAAAATCAAGATAGGTACTGCAAGCGCAGGAAGTACGATAGGAAGTCTCGGCGGAATGTTATCTGCTGCTAATGCACAAGTGCAGGAAGAAGCTATTGCAGCATTGACAATGTTGGGATTTGCACAGGCACCATCACAAAAGGTAGTTTTGGCAATATTGAAAGAAGAGCCAGATGCGCCAGTGGAACAAGTTATTAAGCTGGCGCTAAAAAGACTCTAATTTAGCACTATGCGCTAAATTAAGTGACAAGCTACGAGCAACGAGCGACAAGAGCTTTTCAGCGTGATAGCCGAACGAATAATTATTCGTCCACGGGTATAGTTCAGTAACTTGTTACCCGTAGCTTGTAGCTCGTAACTTATTCAATTAAACACACATGAAGTCTCCTCGTATACGACATATCATTTGGTTATTGCTGCTATGGCTCATGCCTAGCAGCTTTGTCGTTATGGGACAGAATGTAAATGGGGAGAATACACAAAAAGCGGAAAATGTACAGGATACAATAGCTCCGCGATATTCCGTTCGCAAGACCGTGCCGGGTACACTAAAAGACCTTTCTCCCCACCCTGCCGACCTGCAATCACCCATGAACCTACGAACCGAAGCAGAATATGATGCAAAAACAGACAGGTACTACATACGCACAAAATTAGGGAATACCGAAATCGGTGTACCGATGGTACTGACCCCCGAAGAATATCTGGATTGGACATTGAAACAATCCATGCAATCTTATTACCGCCAAAAGAACGGAGAACAAATCGGCAAAGGAAAAGAGGCTTTCGACTTTATGGATATGAAGTTCAACCTTGGTCCGGCAGAGAAATTGTTTGGTCCCGGTGGGGTACAGATACGTACACAAGGTAATGCAGAACTCAGCTTCGGCATGACATACAAAAACGTAAAGAATCCCTCACTTCCGGAAAGTCAACGCAAAACACTCGGTTTTGACTTTGACGAGAAAATTAATATCAACGTCAATGGTAAGGTAGGTGACAAGGTGAATATGAACATGAACTACAACACCGATGCTACCTTTGATTTTGACACCAAACGGCTGAAACTGAAATATGAGGGAAAAGAAGATGAAATCATCAAACTGATTGAAGCCGGTAATGTGAGTATGTCCACCAACAACTCACTAATACGCGGAGCATCCGCACTGTTCGGTATTCGTACAGACCTGCAATTTGGCAAGCTAAAGCTACAAGCTGTTATCAGCCAGCAAGAGAGTGAAGCCCAAACAGTGACAAGTCGCGGTGGTGCACAAACCACTACGTTCGACTTCTCCGCAGATAATTACGAAGAAAATCGTCACTTTTTTCTAGCCCATTATTTCCGGGATACTTATGATAAAAACCTGACCCAACTTCCAAACATCCTTTCGGGAGTTACAATTAACCGAATTGAAGTATGGGTAACCAATAAACGAAACAACTATGATAACCCCCGCAATATTGTAGCATTAACTGACCTCGGGGAAGCCTTTCATATTGGTAACAACACAGCTTGGCAGGGAACAGGAAACCCATCCAACCCGACTTCCAATGTCAATGCCCCCACCAACAATGCCAATACCCTTTATGCGCAGATGACCAGTACCTATGCCGCTGCCCGCGACATCAGCCAGGTAAGCAACACCATGAACAATATTCCCGGTGTAGAGGGAGGTATGGATTATGAGAAGATTGAAAGTGCCCGACTTCTCACTTCTTCGGAATATACTTTGAACAGTAAGTTAGGCTATATTTCACTAAAACAAACCCTGCAACCGGATGAAGTGTTAGCAGTCGCTTTTGAATACACACTGGGGGGACGGAGTTATCAGGTAGGTGAATTTTCTTCTGATATCAAAGAGACAGGGCAAAGTTTATTTGTTAAACTATTGAAGAATACGGCTAACTCTCCCGATGCCGCTTGCTGGGATCTGATGATGAAAAATGTCTATAGTCTCAATGCCTACTCTGTTCAAAAGGAGAAGTTCCAGTTGAATATCACCTACCAAAGTGATACGACAGGTGTGTATCTACGTTATATTCCCGAAGGCAAGATTGCCAAAATGCCTCTATTACGCGTCATGAACCTCGACCGCCTCAATAGCCAGAACCAAACTGGTGCAGACGGTTTCTTCGACTTTGTAGAAGGCTATACTGTAACTGCTGCAGACGGACGTATTTATTTTCCAGTTGTAGAACCTTTCGGCAGTCATTTGCGAAAAGCAATCGGCAATGACGCACTGGCAGATAAATACGTATTTCAGGAACTCTATGACTCTACCCGTACTGTTGCCAGGCAAACTGCGGAGAAGAATAAATACCGATTGACGGGAGAATACCGTGCCTCCAATGCAAATGAAATACGATTGGGAGCCATGAATGTTCCACAAGGGTCGGTACGTGTAACAGCTGGTGGTATGACGCTGGTGGAAAATTCCGACTACACAGTAGATTACACATTGGGAATAGTTACCATCCTCAACCAAAGCATCATAGATGCCGGCACAGCCATCAGTGTAAATCTGGAAAGCAACACACTTTACAGCATGCAGCGCAAAACGATGATGGGGCTAAACTTCACTTATGATTTCTCGCAAAACTTCTCTTTCGGAGGAAGCATCATGCACCTCAGCGAAAAACCGCTGACGAGCAAAGTTGCAATGGGCGACGAACCCCTCTCCAACACTTTATGGGGGGTAAACGCCTCATGGAAGAAAGAGAGTCAATGGCTGACAAATATGATAGATAAGTTACCTTTTGTCAATGCCACCGTCCCCAGTAGTATCAATCTGGGTGTGGAATTCGCCCACCTCATTCCGGGACATGCCAAAGGACTGCAACAAAACGCTTCGTACATCGATGACTTTGAAAGTACGCAAAGTGGTATCGACCTTCGCCAGCCCTCATATTGGATGCTGGCAAGCACTCCCTACAGCCCTTCCGCCTCCGCCCTCTTTCCCGAAGCATCACTCAGTAATGATATAAACTATGGAAAAAACCGGGCATTACTGGCATGGTATCATATCGACGGACTTTTTACCCGACGCAATTCTTCGCTGACACCGACACACATCAAAAATGATCTCAACCAACTTAGTAACCACTACGTACGCGAAGTATATGAACAAGAACTTTTTCCTAATAAGGAAACCCCTTATCAGGAGTCAGCCTCTATGAATGTACTGAACCTGGCATATTACCCGCAGGAACGGGGACCCTATAATCTCGATACGGATATGAATTCGGATGGTACTCTACGTAATCCGGAGAAACGCTGGGGAGGTATGATGCGCAAATTGGATACAAGTGACTTTGAAGCTGCAAATATCGAGTATGTTTCATTCTGGCTACTCGATCCTTTCATCTATACAGAAGATGGTACACTTATTAAAAATACGACTTCTACCGCCCGCGGAGGTGACCTTTATATCAATCTCGGAGAAGTATCCGAAGATATATTGAAAGACGGCAAGAAATTCTTTGAAAATGGTCTGCCCATTGATGGAGATATGACAAAAACCGAAGAAACCGTCTGGGGACGTGTCCCCAGGGACCGTAGCGTAGTGTATGCCTTCGATAATACTTCCGGTGCACGCCGCCGCCAGGATGTCGGTCTGAACGGACTCTCCACAGAAGACGAACGTACTTTCTCCACGTATCAGAAATATCTGGAACGAGTACAAGGCATCGTTAATGCCGAAGCTTACCAGAAGTTCTACAATGACCCGGCCGGTGATACTTATCACTATTTCCGGGGTAGCGATTACGACCGGGAGGAACGTAGTATCCTGGAGCGTTATAAATACTACAACAATACCGAAGGTAACTCCACAGCCAGTGAAGACTCTCCGGAGCGATATGACATATCCTCAAAAACCGTACCCGATGTAGAAGATATCAATCAGGACAATACACTGAACGAGACTGAGAAATATTTCCAATATCGTGTCCGCCTTGCTCCCACCGATCTGAAAGTAGGGCAAAACTATATCACCGACAAAAGAACAGTCAGCGTCCGCCTGCGCAACGGACAAACAGAAGAAGTGACCTGGTATCAGTTCAAAGTACCTGTACGCAGTGGCGAGGCAGTGGGAAGCATTAAAGATTTTAAATCCATCCGCTTCATGCGTATGTTCCTGACCGGATTTGAGAAACCCGTTGTACTACGTTTCGCCACACTCGAATTAGTACGTGGTGAATGGCGTACCTATACCGATGCCTTGAACAACACACAGCAAGGTGCTTCTACCACCAGTTCCGCTACATTGGATGTATCTGCCGTCAACATCGAAGAAAACGGTGATCGCACCCCGGTAAACTATGTGATGCCTCCTGGAATTTCCCGCGTCATCGATCCCGGACAACCGCAACTCCGTCAACAGAATGAACAAGCCATGAGCTTGAAGCTGGAAAAGTTGGCTCCCGGTGATGCCCGTGCCGTCTACAAAAATACCGGTATGGACATGAGGCAGTACAAACGCCTGCAAATGTTTGCCCATGCCGAAGCCTTACCCGATCTCAGTACTGACCCACAAGACGGTGAGCTCTCCGTATTTATCCGCCTCGGTTCAGACTATCGTAGCAATTATTATGAATACGAAATTCCACTCACACTCACTCCCCACGAAGAGTATAATGGAAGCACTGCTGCCGGTTGCCTTGCCGTCTGGCCTAAGTCAAATAATCTGGATATCGACCTCAGTGTGCTGACCAATGCAAAAAAAGCACGCAATCGCCTGAAGAATATTTCAAATAGTGGTGTAACCTATGCCAAAGTCTATTCTGAATACGATCCGGATAAGCCTGCTAACAAAATAAGTGTAATTGGTAATCCTTCGTTGGCAGAAGTAAAGACCTTAATGATCGGAGTTCGCAATAATTCTCGTACTGTCAAGTCGGCAGAAGTCTGGGTAAACGAACTGCGTCTCACCGAATTCAATGAAGAAGGAGGTTGGGCTGCACAGGGCAATCTCAATGTGCAACTCTCTGATATAGGTAGCATCAATCTGGCCGGACACATGGAAACAGCCGGTTTCGGCGGATTGGAACAAAGTGTCAGTGAACGCCGTCTGGATGACTACTATCAATACAGCTTCACTACTACATTCGACCTTGGACGCTTCTTTCCCAAGAAAGCCAAACTGACTGCACCCATTTATTTCTCCTACTCCAAAGAAGCCACTACGCCCAAGTATAATCCGCTGGACAAAGATATGTTGCTGGATGATGCGCTTGATGCCTGCACTACCGATTGGGAACGCGACTCACTGATGAATATAGCCCGCGAAATTACTACTTACCGTAATTTCAGCCTCAGCAATGCACGGCTGGGTATCACCAGTAAGAATCCCATGCCATACGATCCGGGAAACTTTACTTTCAGCTACTCCCGTTCCCTACGTCATAATCAAGGCAGTACTACCGCCTATGAAAATGAAACAGACTGGCGTGCTGCTATGACTTATAACTACGCTCCCATATACCGTCCATGGGAACCTTTCAAAAGCATGGAGAACAAGTCTCCCTGGATGCGTTTTATTAAGGAATTCAACCTGAACTGGCTACCTCAAAGTATATCATTCAATACCGATATGACGCGCCATTACTACGAACTGCAACTTCGTGACCTGGAAGCATTGACCTCCGGAGCATCTGTGGGCAATGGAGATATCAGTATCGAAAGTATTCCAATCTCTGTAGCCAAAGAATTTCTCTGGAACCGTGACTTTGCCCTACGCTGGGACCTAACGAAAAATCTACGCTTCAATTTCACCTCTGCTACCCACGCTGAAATTGTAGAACCCTACGGCGTAGTGAATAAAGACCTTTATCCTGACGAATACACAGCCTGGAAGGATACTGTCCGCCGTAGCCTGCTCTCACTCGGCCGCCCCATCGACTTCCAGCAGACATTCAATGCTACCTATAAACTCCCATTTGATAAATTCCCCGCCACTGACTGGATCAGTGCAGATCTCCGCTTTGCTTCTTCCTATAATTGGGATCGTGGCGTGTCCTTATCCGAAGGCATAGAAATGGGAAATACTGTCAGCAACCAACGAAGCATCGATGTAAATTCCCGTTTCAACCTTGAAGCGTTATATAACAAGATCCCCTATCTGAAACAAGTAAACCGTCGCTTCTCTGCCTCGTATCGTAAACCGACATCCCCCAAAGAACAGAAGCCACGTCGCTACGATAAAGAAATACAACTACGTACAGATACCACCCTCACGATACAGCACAATATGAACTCCCGTCGTCCCAAAGTCAGTGCACTTACAGTCGACGGGCGTCGTTATCCTGTAAATTATAAAGTCCTAAGTGCCAATTCTCTCCGTATCGATACAAAAGATACGGCACGCATTAAACTTACGATCATTCCCGGACCCAATCCGGAAGATGGCTGGTGGTATAAATTCGGGCAACATACCGCCCGCTTCGCTATGAGCCTGCGCAATTTCAGCTTTACGTACAAGAATACATATGCCATGACCCTTCCCGGCTTCCGTCCTGAAGTCGGTGACATGTTCGGACAAAAAAAACATGGTGGCTTCCTTGCTCCGGGAATAGACTTTGCTTTTGGTCTTACCGGAGATGGTTACATTGACCGTGCCCTACAAAACGATTGGCTTGTTTGTAACGACTCCATTGTCAGTCCGGCCAGCAGTAATGCACTGGAAGACTTACAACTACGTATTTCTCTGGAACCGATACGTGATCTCAAAATAGACCTCACTGCAAATCGTACCCGTAACCGCAGTCGCGAAATGCAATATATGTTCGCAGGCATGCCGGATACCCGCAGTGGCAATTTCTCTATGAGCATCATTTCTATCGGAAGTTCTTTCGAACGACACAGTGCCGGAGATGGCTACCGTTCCGGTACTTTCGAACGCTTCCGTCGCAACCTCGATGTTATCCGGGATCGTGTGGAAACTCAGTTCATTGGCGCACAATACCCACAAGGCAGCACCTTTGCCGGTAAGACATTCGATCCAGCCAACGGTACTATCAGCAAACATTCACCAGACGTAATGATACCTGCTTTCCTTGCCGCCTATACCGGAAGGAATGCCCGGAACTCGGTCCTCGACTTCTTCCCCAGCCTATTCTCCATGATGCCGAACTGGCGCATTACCTATACTGGACTCACCAAGATAGCCTGGTTCAAAAAGAATTTCCGCAGCGTCAATCTGAATCACGCTTACCGGAGTACATATAGTGTCGGCAGCTACAATACTTTCCAAAGTTTCATGAGCTATATGGGCGATCTTGGTTTTGTAGAAGATGTACAAACGGGAAATCCCATTCCTTCATCCCGTTTCGATATCAGCATGGTATCCATCAACGAGCAATTCTCTCCCCTCATTGGTATGGATGCTACTCTCAAAAATGGCCTTACCGCCAAAGTAGAATATAAAACCAGTCGTATTCTGAATCTTAGTATGAGTGCATGCCAACTGGTAGAAACAGCCTCACGTGACTTTGTAATCGGTTTGGGATACAAGATTGTAAACTTCAACTTATTCAGCCGCCGCAATGTAAAGGACAGTAAAAATCGTGTCAGCCATGATCTTGCTCTTCGCGCCGATATATCATTCCGTAACCAGTCGGCCCTTTGCCGTGATATCCAACAAGGATTTGCCCAGGCTACCAATGGGAACAAAGCCCTTAAAATATCTTGTTCTGCAGACTATACCCTAAGTCGTCTTCTGACTTTACGTCTCTACTACGATCGCCAGCAAAATACCCCACTGATATCTTCCAGTTCGTACCCGGTTGTCAGTGCCGACTTCGGTTTCAGTATGAAATTCTCACTGACTCGGTAAATATATCCGACGGTAGGGGCACAAGTTCGAGGGAAAGCCCTATCTTTGTCCAATATAAAGTAAAACAACATGAAACAATCAAGAATTTACATGAAGCGTTGGTTAGCAGCTAACGAACGCAGTAAACAAGTTCCGACCGACACCTGGTATTTGCACTTCGCCAGTCAACTACTTCTTTTGATCGATCAATCTCCATTATACTGTAAAAAATCTGAAACGGAAAGAGTAGATGCCGCCATTTCATTAGCTCTCTACTTCCAAGACTGCATAGCCCAATCAGGTGGCTGGAAAGAGTTTTCAGATGCATACTATGGACTGTATAAATCTTATCTGCCCTTCTATACGCTGACGGATGCATATACTCCTGATGAGATCAACGTAGAGGACTTGTCATTTGTACAATGGACACTCTTCTCCCGATATGCTATTTTTGAAGAAGACGAAGTTATCGTCCAAAACCCTCATAACCCCGATTTATTGGCACTCAGCCAAGAAGCGTATGTTCTAATGGATGCTTCATTCGAAGAAGCACCTATTTGCGATGAACCTTCTTCTCCTATTTGGGTGATGGGATGGATTTATTAGAAATGCCTCAAGTACCATTACCCGAAATTAAACCGGGAATGCAACTCAAGAAAGATGTAGAAAATTGTCTAGCATACAGTAAAGGAGAACCACTATTGTACTTCTCCGTATATGACGAGCTATGTAAATTCTTTATAGAAGAACTGAAATGGGAAAATAAAAATGAAAGCCTGCTACCCGAATTAAAAAATGAAAGGAACTTCGTAATCTATGCCAACGCCAAAGGTATGTTGATTGCCCCGAATGTTTCCTATTGTTTCTGCGATCCGCATAATCCAACATACAATGCAGCAAATGCTGCTGATAGAGGATTCAAATTATTCACTTATCCGGGAGCTTGTCCCTTTGATCTTGTAAAATATGGTATGGCTAAAGGGTTGTTCCCTGATCTGCAACTCCCTTTCCCCGGTGGAAAAGAAGTATTGCATGATAACTGGGACTTCATTGCGCGGTACTTCTTGTGTGAATATTACGAAGGAGAATGAGAGTAATTATGAGTTATGAATTATGAATTGCCATGCGGCATGATTGCGCAGCCCATTCATAATTCATAATTCATAATTATCCTACATTTCTATAATCTCTTCCTTACACAGCGTCAACTTCTCTACCCCGTCCGCTGTTACTGCCCAAGAATTTTCGATGCCCAACGGACCAATACCCGGCAATACTATTTTCGGTTCGAGCGCAAATACCATGCCCGGTTCTAACTCCTGTTTCATACGCGGAGCAAGTACAGGGGCTTCATTAATTTCCAGACCAATACCATGACCTATAAATTTCGCTTTCTGTCCGGCTCCCATAAAGTAATCAGCAAACCCGGCTTTAGTAACCATATCGATAGCTGTATTATAAAGATCTTCGCACACAGCCCCTGGTTTTGCCTTTTCTGTTACAGCTTCCTGTATTTCCAGACAAGTTTGATGGGCAGCATAAGCTCTCTCCGGCAACTTGCCAATAGAGAACACACGGCTCATATCACCCATATATCCATTGAAGTTTCCACCCATATCCACCATGAGACTCTGTCCGGGTTGCAACATTGCACCATTCGCACCGATAGGTATAGACGGATCAAGTCCTTCACCCCCTAAAGCAAAATCATAAGGTGCAGGAGCAGTAGCATTATCACCAGCCAACAGACTTCCCATAAATATCTCCATACTCTGACCAAAAATCCGGAAAATCCCCAGACAACCTTCCAAACGCATCAGACGTTCTATCTCAATAGACAGCTGGCGGTCTGTCATTCCCGGTTGATACACCGAAGGAATTTGCTCATAAGCTTTTGTATGGGCAGCACCCGACCGACGGAACATCTCAATCTCAATATTCGTCTTTATACTACGTGCCTTACGAATAACAGGCGTACCATTCACAACCGTCGCTTCCGGAAAGCAGGCTGCCAGGCGGGTATATTCTGTATACGACAGTTCATCCCCCTCCAACATTAACTTTGCGGGCAGGGGCAGTCCGTACTCTTTCAATAATTCAGGTAACTGTTCCGACTTACGGATAGGATGAATATGTTCCCCTTCAATATTATTAGGACGCTTGATAAATAAACGTGCCGGAGCATTCAGAGGCAGATAGAGATAACCGCTGACAACACGTCCATACGTATAGATTAAATTTACATTGCAAGTGATAAGAGCGGCATCAATCTCTTGTTGAGCCATCAAGGCGCGTATTTTATCGCGCCTCAGTTTCAATTCAGGTTGTAACATCTCTTTGTTATTTATAATTTCGAGATGCAAAGGTAAGAAAAAACAGTCTATAAAAAAAGTACTGCCCTACGCCTTCACAGGCAGGGGCAGCACAAACCACAAATACAAATACAACTAAACAAAGTTTTCCTTTAAATAATTCCCTGACCCATCATAGCGTGAGCCACCTTCATGAAGCCTGCAATATTAGCTCCCTTCACGTAGTTGATGTAACCGTCAGGTTCTGTCCCATATTTTACGCATTGTGCATGAATGCCGTGCATAATTGCGTGCAGTTTCTCGTCCACTTCGGCAGCACTCCAACTGAGATGCATAGCGTTCTGTGACATTTCCAATCCGGAAGTAGCAACACCACCGGCATTGACAGCTTTACCCGGAGCATACATAATCTTATGTTCAATGAACAAATCGATTGCTTCCGGCGTACAGCCCATATTTGAGATTTCTCCTACACACATCACTTTATTTTCAATCAACTGACGGGCATCATCACCATTCAGTTCATTTTGCGTAGCACAAGGCAGTGCAATATCAGCTTTCACTTCCCAAGGACGTTTGCCGGCAATAAATGTAGAACCGGGGAATTCGTCTGCATACGGAGCCACAATATCATTACCCGATGCACGGAGTTCAAGCATATAATCTATCTTGTCGCCACTGATACCATTCGGATCATAAATATACCCGTCCGGTCCGGAGATAGTAACTACTTTTGCACCCAATTCGGTTGCTTTGGTAGCAGCACCCCAAGCCACATTTCCGAAACCGGAAACAGCAACGGTCTTACCCTTTATATCAATGCCTTTAGTCTCTAACATCTGGTTCACGAAGTACAATCCGCCGAAACCTGTAGCTTCAGGACGAATCAGAGAACCACCGAATTCCAAACCTTTTCCGGTAAATGTACCGGTAAACTCACGCGTCAACTTCTTATACATACCGAACATATAGCCCACTTCACGGCCACCGACACCGATATCACCGGCTGGTACATCCATATCCGGACCAAGATGACGCCACAATTCCAGCATGAAAGCCTGACAAAATCTCATAATTTCACCATCACTCTTGCCACGTGGAGAGAAGTCGGAACCACCTTTACCACCACCCATAGGCAGAGTAGTCAGTGCATTTTTAAACGTCTGTTCGAATCCTAAGAATTTCAGGATAGAAAGGTTTACAGATGCATGGAAACGAATGCCGCCTTTGTACGGGCCAATGGCATTGTTGAATTGCACACGATAGCCAAGGTTGGTTTGTACATCACCTTTGTCGTCCACCCAAGTAACACGGAACGTAAAGATACGGTCGGGTTCAACCAAGCGTTCTATGATTTTAGCTTTCTCGAACTCTGGATGCTGGTTATAGATATCTTCGATGGAAAGAAGTACTTCCTTTACGGCTTGAAGATATTCAGACTCGCCGGGATGCTTTGCCTCTAAAGAGGACATAATTCGTTCGATATTCATAATATTACGTTTTAAAAGGTTTATCCTTTCGTGATTTTAAGGTTATTCAAACAAAATGTCAGCGAATAACACTGCAAATATAGGTAAACTTTTGAATTTACCTATATTTTTCAGCAATATTTTGATTAAATAATGATAAAACGTCAGATTAATTATGAATTATAATTTAAAACTGAGGATTCATTCCCAGATTATACATGATAAAGCCGTAAATGTCCGCCTGTTCCTCAAGCACCTTACTCATGGGCTTACCTGCACCATGTCCTGCTTTGCTATCGATACGGATAAGCGTAGGATTCGTTCCGTCATTACATTCTTGCAGGGTAGCTGCAAATTTGAATGAGTGGGCAGGAACCACACGGTCATCATGATCGGCTGTAGTTACCATCGTTGCAGGATACTTGGTACCGGGTTTCAGATTGTGCAGTGGAGAGTATCCTTTCAGGTACTCGAACATTTCCTTACTATCTGCACTTGTGCCGTAATCGCTTGCCCAGTTCCAGCCGATAGTGAACTTATGATAACGCAACATATCCATTACACCTACCTGCGGAATAGCTACACGGAACAGGTCAGGACGTTGTGTCATACAGGCTCCTACCAGCAAACCACCATTGGAACCGCCTACTATGGCAATCTTATCTTTATTAGTATATTTATTATCGATAAGATATTCGGCAGCCGAAATAAAATCATCAAATACATTTTGCTTCTGCATCTTGGTACCTGCTATGTGCCAGTCTTCACCATACTCGCCACCCCCACGCAGGTTAACCTGTGCATAGATACCTCCATTTTCCAGGAACGGAATACGTGATGTAGAGAACCCCGGATTAAGACTGATATTGAAGCCACCGTAACCATAAAGGAATACGGGATTCTTGCCGTCCTTCTTAAGATCTTTCTTATAAGTCAGGAACATCGGTATCTTTGTTCCGTCTTTGCTGGGATAAAACACTTGTTCCGTCACAAACTCGTCTGAATTGAAATCGACCTTCGGAGCACGGAAAAGCTCGTAGGTATTCGCATCCATATCATATTTATAAGTAGCACCGGGAATAGTAAATGAAGTAAATCCGAAGAAACATTCTTTATCATCCTTATCTCCCGTGAAACCTACAGAGCCAAGTGAAGGCAATTCTATTTCCAGTATTTCCTTACCATCCATCCCATATACATAAGCATGGTTGGCTGCATCCTTATCATAGGTCAGGAACAGTTTTCCACCTATCACTCCAGCATTCGAAAGTACATTCTCACTCTCCGGAACCAGTTCGGTCCAATCTTTCAGGGCAGGCTTATTGATATCTGCTATCATAAGACGGTACTTAGGTGCATCGTAGTTCGTAAACATATAAATCTTATCTCCTATCACTTCCATCGGAGCATAGTTATAATCCATATCCGTAGCCATTGTCACAAACGGAGCATTCGGTTTACGCAGATCTTTCATATACAAAGCATTTCCGCGCCCGTCACCGCTCTCATACAGGAACAGGACAGTCTCATCCTCATTTACACTGGCAGTATAAAAACGCTTGGGATGTGCCGGATTCTGATAAACCAGCTGATCCTGCGACTGCGGCGTACCCATCTTATGATAATAAATCTTATGATTCTCGTTTACGTTAGAAAATTCCTTTCCTTTCACCGGGGCGTCATAAGCGCTGTAATAGAACCCGTCTCCTTGCCAGGCAGCCCCTGTAAACTTCGCCCATTCGATGTGATCATCCAGCAGTTTACCGGTTTCCGTATCCATCACATAGATTTCACGCCAATCCGATCCGCTGCGTGATATGGTATATGCTGTATATTTTCCATTATTCGAGAAAGAGATACCCGATAAGGCTACTGTACCATCGTCCGAGAGTTTGTTAGGATCGAGGAATACACGTGGTTCACCGTCCAAGCTATCCTGTACATACAGTACGCTCTGGTTCTGCAAACCGTCATTCTTATAGAAGTAATACTTGCCGTGTTTCTTGAATGGTGTACCAATCTTTTCATAATTAGCCACATCCGTCAGTCGCTTCAGCAGAGCATCACGGAAAGGTATCTTAGACAAATAGCCGTTTGTTACTTTGTTCTGAGCTTCCACCCATGCAGCAGTTGCAGCGGAAGTGTCATTCTCCAACCAACGATACGGGTCGGGTACTTCTGTTCCAAAATAGACATCTACAGTATCCACCTTCGCGGTTTCAGGATACGTAATCTTCTGTTGTTGTGCACATGACATCATGATGATACCGGTTGCGAATAAAGTTACTTTTTTCATATTATACATATAAGAGTGTACAAGTTAGTTTAGGCGTAAAATTATAAAAACAACTGATAATAAACAAGGATTTGCAGTATAATTATGCAGGGAAAATGAAATACCTGTCATGCAAGAACAGTGATATTCATTAAGAAAAATACATTATATCTGAATAAGCATTAATAATTAGACCTTTGGATACCTCAAAATAACAATGATATTAAAAAGATGGAACAGAATACTCTCTTTTTTGTCGTACATAATATAGATTTCTATAAATTGAGAAAAAACTATGGCAACTGTAAAAGTAAAATTAAGAAAATCATCGGTGGAAGGAAAAGCCGGCAGTATCTATTATCAGCTATGCCACAAGCAGAGCAGCAGACAAATAACCACCCGGATGCATGTACCTTCCCAATGGTGGGATGCAAAAAAAGGAACATTTATAAATGAAGCGGACAACAGCGGAATGTCAGCCCGCTACCAACGTCAAATAGAGAAAGACTTGCAGTGCATCCGCCGGATTCTATGCGAATGGGACGGAGCCGGAAAAGACTACACTTTGGCGGATGTCATTGCCAGCTTTCATACTTGGAATGAAAAAGGAGACACCATACTGTCCTGTTTGGCTGCTTTGACCGATGAGTTAAAAAATGACGGACAATGGGGAAATACCCGTAACCTGCAACGGGCAATGAACAGTTTCTCCGGTTTCCTGAGAGGCGTGGATATCCCCCTCAATCAGGTGGACGAAAGGCTTATCATAGAGTACGAGCAATGGCTCCGATCACGAAAAGTAAGCAGAAATAGCAGTTCTTTTTATATGCGGACTTTGCGCTCTGCCTATAATAAGGTGATAAGCACGAGGCGGCTGGAACAGACATATCCCTTTCAGAGCGTTTATACAGGCGTGGAACGCACCCGTAAACGTGCTGTACATGAGGATATCATGGTTCGTTTGCAAAAATTGGATCTGACACGTTCTGCTCCGCTTGCCTTTTCGCGCGATTTGTTTATTTTCAGCTATTGTACCCGTGGAATGGCCTTCGTAGATATTGCCTATCTGAAGAAAGAAAACATCAGCGGAGGAATGCTTAGCTATGTCCGCCATAAGACAGGACAACGCCTCACCGTACGCATAGAACCTCCTATCGGGGAGATCATCAAACGCTATGAGCCATACGTCCGCAATAGTCCTTATCTTTTTCCTATCATCACCTCCAATGATCCGGAAGAAGCATACCGGCAATATCAAACTGCGTTGGGCTACCATAACCGGAAGTTAAAAAAACTGGGAAAGTTGACAGGAGAGAATCTACGCCTCTCTTCCTATACCGCAAGGCATAGCTGGGCAACCGTGGCACGCAACCACAACGTCCCGTTATCCATCATTAGTGCAGGCATGGGACACACTTCTGAAAAAACCACGCTTATATATTTGGAATCTGTAGAAAATTCACTGATAGATAAAGCGAATGAAGGAATCTTGAAGGCTTTATGTTGTAACGTTTCTAAGTAAGAAACCTTAAAATTACCGCGCAAAGATATAACAAATAAAAGAATAAAACAACATAATACAATAAATAATTATTTATACTTATATTTAAAAAAGAGTATAAAATATTGATTTTAAGCCCAATAAGTACTTGTTTACAGGCAGAAATGAATAGATATTCAAAATAAATATGAAATAGAATTCAATAAATATATTCTTAAAAAATAATCAAAACATAGTATTGAATCTACAAAACTAAAAAAAATAGGATAAAAAATATTCTTTATCCTACAGTGATTCAATATTTTAAAGCGTTATACCATTTCTTACTTAGAAACGGTACAATTACAGGGTTACGGATGCCTTCTCTTGGGTTCAGGAGAAGTTCCGGGTTCCAAAAATCGACAGGCAAAACGAACAATTGGATCAACCTTACTTGCTGCGTATCAGAGTTGTTTTAAAGACCAAAAGACTCAGATACGCAGGAATGGAAGGAATATCTTTTAGATAAAATACGACAAAACATGCAAGTAGTACCTTCAATCATGCATTGGTACGCCTTCAAAGTCTTTTATAATAAAGTATTCGAGATAGAAGACACGCTGAATGAAGACAAAATCGAGACTTATATTCCTTGTGAAACAACTCTTGTGGAACGTGGTGGAGTAAAAAAGAAGATACGCAAGCCGGTCATCTCCTCCCTCCTGTTCTTCTATTCCACGGAGAAACAGGCACTGGCATTACAACAGAGACTGACAGACCGCGTCATCCTATATACCCATCTTGTCAATTGGCAGAAATTACCGATAGCCATTCCCGAACGAGAGATGAAAATTTTCATGCTTGTCACTTCCTCCGGAGAAAAAGGACTGGATTATTTCGGTGATGCTCCCATAGAGTACAGCACCGGAGAACGGGTACTTGTGACGGATGGCCCGTTCAAAGGAGCAGAAGGCTACATACATCGTATCAAAGGAAACCGCCGGCTGATAGTAGCCATCCAAGGCGTATGTGCAGTGGCAACTGCCTATATTCCCCAATGCTTTCTCAAGAAAATATAATACATTACACTTAAAACAAATTTCTCAAACATGACAATTTGCCTTTTTGAGACCTTGGCGGCATTCACCGTCAGTTGCCTGCTCAGCGCAATGATTATTCCCAGAATATCATTGGTAGCCTTCAAAAGGAGGCTTTTCGATCCGCAGAATGACCGGAAGTTGCACACGACGCCCATTCCCCGTCTGGGAGGAACCGCTTTCTTTCCGTGCATCGCTGTACCCATTTCGCTCATCATCGCCTGCCACAATCTCTGCACGGACAGCAACTTGCTCTGCTGGGAACAGTCCACCTGCCTGCTCACCCTATTCAGTTGCCTCTTTATACTCTATCTGGCAGGAATGAAAGACGACCTGATAGGCATGCGCTACCGTGCCAAGTTTGTCATCCAGACACTTTGCGGCCTTCTATTAGTGGCCTCCGGCTTTTGCTTCAACAATCTCTACGGACTGTTCGGCATCCACGAGCTGCCCCACTACATAGGCATACCGTTCACGGTCTTCATCATAGTCTATATCATGAATGCAATCAATCTGATAGACGGTATCGACGGTCTGGCTTCCGGATTGAGCATAATAGCGTTCTTCGCTTTCGGTTGCATGTTCGTCTGTCTGGATTGGTGGCTGTACGCTTTCATCTCTTTTGCCGCCTTGGGTGTGCTGATACCCTTCTTCTATTATAATATGTTCGGGCAGACCCGCCGGGGGCGGAAAGTGTTCATGGGAGATACCGGTTCACAAACCATCGGCCTGCTGCTGGCTGTGATGGCCATCCGGCTCAGTATGTTCGACCCCGTCAAGGAAAAGATTTTCCCCGGTGCCATCGTGACGTCATTTTCCTTCCTGCTGGTGCCGATGCTGGATGTAGTCCGGGTGGTACTCCACCGCCTGCGCACTCACAAGCCTCCGTTTCTTCCCGATAAGAATCATATCCATCATAAATTCATCGCCCTGGGGATGTCTCAACATCAGGCACTGGGCTTCATCCTGGGCATCGCCTGGATTTTCATTATGTCCAACACACTCTTAGCCCCCTATCTATCCGTCACCGTGTTGTTCCTGCTGGACGTGGCGGTATGGACAGCCATGCACTTCTACATTACAGCAAAAATATTGAAGAAGAAGAAAACAAAGAATTAAACATCAAAAATTAATACAAGAACATTCAACAAAGAAACATTTAATATGAAGAAGCATCTTTTATATCTGCTCTTCTCGTTGGCATTGCTCACTTCGTGCAATACGTCAAAAGAGATTATCTATTTTCAGGATGTGCAGGTCAACAGTCCCGAAGCAATTGCCCCGCCTCAAGACATCACCGTGCAGCCCAAGGACCAGATATCCATCATAGTATCAAGTAAGGACCCCGAACTGGCAGCTTTGTTCAACTTGGCCCGCGTGCAATACAGAGTAGGTTCCAAAGACCCAAATAGCGGCAATAACAACGGGGAAATTTCCGGCTATACACTGGATGACAAAGGCAACATCGACTTTCCTATATTGGGAGAGCTCACTGTGACAGGTATGACCCGGAGCCAGATTGCCGCGCTAATAAAGCAAAGGCTGAAAGAAGAAAATCTGGTGAACGACCCGGTGGTCACCGTGGAATTCATAAATCTCAGCTTCTCCATTTTGGGTGAAGTAAAAACTCCCGGGAAATACAGCATTTCCAAGGACTATATAACCCTGCTGGAAGCTATCAGCATGGCAGGCGACCTGACTATTTACGGCAAGCGGGATGCCATTTTCGTAATCCGCGAAGAAAAAGGAGAACGAGTGACGCACTGGGTGGATCTCCGCTCCTATGATTTATTCAAATCTCCCGTTTATTATCTGAAGCAGAACGACGTAGTGTATGTGCAGCCCAACAAAGTGCGTGCCGGACAATCCACACTGAATGAGAACAGTGTGAAAAGCGTAGGACTATGGATCAGCATTGGGTCGTTCCTCACCTCGCTGGGAGTGTTGCTGTTTAAGTAGTCAGCTCATAACTAATTAATATTATTATGATTGAAAAGAAAAAGCCTTCCGACGATTTTATACGAATACAAGATTTATGGGGAATGTTTGTTCCCAAATGGCATTGGTTCGCCATATCCTTGTTCATTACTTTGGCCGTAGCGATGTTGTATCTGCTGAGCACGCCCCCCATTTACACCCGTACCGCCGCCATCCTCGTAAAAGACAACTCTAACAGCAGTTCTTCGACGGGAGCGATGAACGAATTTTCCGATTTGGGCATCTTCAAGTCCAATACCAACATCAATAATGAGCTGCTGACGTTGAAGTCCCTCACATTGATGACCGAGGTAGTCAACCGGTTGGGATTGAACGAGAGTTACACCGTCCGCAGGGGATTGAAGGACGTCGATTTATACAAATCGGCTCCCGTAGTCGTCACGTTCCCCGACAAGATAGAAACCAACTTGAGCTTCACCATCGAGTTATCCTCAAAAGACACGTTCATCCTTTCCGAATTTGAAGTATCGGGAGAAAGCACAGAAGAAACCTTCTCCGCCCAAATGGGTGATTCCATACATACCTCCGCCGGTACGATAGTCATATCTCCCGCGCAAGAGTTCAACGACGCTTTTAAGAATACGCCTATCCGATACGCGCGTGGAGACGTGCGCAACGTCGCCAACGCCTATGCAAGCGAACTGGTCGCCGAATTGGGCGACGAAAAAGCCACCATCATCAATCTCAGCATCAACGCCACCTCCATCCGGAAAGCGGAAGACATCCTAAACACTTTGATCGAGGTCTACAACGAGAACTGGATTCAGGACAAGAACCAAATTGCCGTCAGCACCTCGCAATTCATCAGCGACCGTCTGGGCGTGATAGAGAACGAACTGGGACATGTGGACGAAAACATCTCCAGTTACAAGAGCGAGCACCTGCTGCCCGACGTACAGGCAGCCTCCAACCTCTACATGGCACAGTCTGCCGAAAACAAAAAAGAGTTGTTGGCGCTGAACAACCAACTCTCCACCGCCCAATACATCCGCAGGGAACTGGACGCCAATCAATTGAATCGTCCGCTACCCACCAATTCCGGCATCGTCAACGCCAATATAGAAACTCTGATCAACGAATACAACAATCTGGTGCTCGACCGCAACCGGTTGATAGCCAACAGCAGCGAGAAGAACCCGCTGGTAAAGAACATGGCAAACTCCCTGCAAAGCATGCAGCACACCATCATCCAGTCCGTCGATAATCTAATCGTCTCCCTGAATACCCAAATCCGCAGTATCCGCCGACAGGAAGAAGCTACCACCCACCAATTGGCATCCAATCCGAACCAGGCGAAATACCTGTTATCGGTGGAACGCCAGCAGAAAGTGAAAGAAGAGCTTTATCTCTACCTGCTCCAAAAACGTGAGGAAAACGAACTATCTCAGGCATTCACCGCCTACAACACCCGCCTGATCACTGCTCCGCACGGCAGCATGTTTCCTACCGCCCCCCGCAAGATGAATATCCTGTTAGTGGCATTCGCCGTCGGGCTGCTGCTACCGGCAGTCATCATCTTCATGAAGGAGAACATGAATACTAAAGTACGCGGACGCAAAGATCTGGAAAGCCTGAGTGTGCCGCTCATAGGCGAGATTCCCCAGTGCTCCGGCACGAAAAGGAAATGGCAACTTAAGAAGCGGCAGAAGATAAATACCATCGTGGTGAGCGAAGGCAACCGCAACATCATCAACGAGGCATTCCGCGTGCTACGTTCCAACATGGACTTTATGGCAGGCAAGGACAGCAGTCAGAATGTCTTCGTGCTGACCTCGTTCAATCCCGGCAGCGGCAAGAGCTTCCTGGCCCTGAACATCGCCATGAGTTTTGCCATCAAAAAGAAACGGATTCTGGTTATCGACGGTGACTTGCGGCATGGCACCACCTCCTCCTATATTGATTCTCCAGGCAAGGGACTCAGTGATTACCTAAACAATCAAATTAAAGATTGGAAGGAAATCGTTGTCCCTCACAAAGAATACGAAAACCTGCACTTCATCCCCATCGGCACAGTCCCTCCCAACCCTACGGAGATATTGGAGGACAGCAAACTGGCTGACTTGATAGCAACTTTGAGACCGGAATACGACTATATCTTCATCGATTGTCCGCCCATCGACATTGTGGCCGACGCACAAATCATCGAGAAGCTGGCGGACCGCACCATCTTCGTTGTCCGTTCCGGCCTGCTGGACCGCACCATGCTCTCCGAACTGGAAACAATGTATACCGTGAAACGATTCAAGAACCTCTCCATGATACTGAACGGAACGGAAAGCACCGGAGGACGCTACGGATACGGCTATCGCTACGGATACCATTACGGGTATGCTTCTTATTATGGAGGTAAAGAGAAATAAGTCATGCAGTTATTTTCCAAATCCCAATCCATCGCAAAAAGCGGCCTTCTGAAAGGAATGACCGACTACCATTGCCACATCCTGCCCGGAGTGGATGACGGGGTGAAAACAATGGACGAATCACTTCTGATCCTGGCGGAAATGGAACGGCAGGGTGTCCGCAAAGTGTGGCTCACTCCCCATGTGATGGAAGACATCCCTAACGCCACTCTTATATTGAAAGAAAAATTCAAAGAGTTACAAGCCGCCTACTGCGGCACGGTGGAACTGAATTTAGCCGCCGAATATATGATGGACAACCTCTTCGAGGAACGCCTGGAAACCGGTGATCTGCTCCCACTCCACGAAGGCGGCAGGCAATATCTGCTGGTGGAAACTTCCTGTTTCAATCCGCCCATGAATTTGCTATCTATCCTGAAGCACATTCAAACGAAAGGCTACCGGCCTTTGCTGGCACATCCCGAACGTTACCTATATATGGACATGCCCGATTACCGCGCATTGAAGCATGAAGGAATCTCCCTCCAACTGAACCTTCCTTCACTGACGGGAATATATGGCATACATGCACAAAAAAAGGCCGCATCCCTGCTGAAAGCAGGGATGTACGACCTTACAGGAACCGATATGCATTCTGCTGAAAACTTCAGAGTATGGCTCGGAACACGGATTGGCAGTCGAGACAGGGACATGCTTTGGGCACACTGCCCGGCATGTCGCGATGGCCTCTGAGCTGCGCCTTCGGGAAGAGTTTCAGCAACCGGGACAGCAGCTGTTCCAGTTGTTCGAACTGCTCCCCGGTGAGCGTGTCGGCGGGATGTCCTTCCGCATCCAGTCCGCCTTCGTAGCATACACCGATGGAACAGCGGTTGAAAGGACGGCAATGAGCCCCCACTTCAAGCAACCGGCGATGCCGGCTGACAGTTCCGTCACGGCGTACGTAGAAGTGATAACCGATAGTGCGGAACCCACGGGCACGATGGTCACGCAAGAGTTGCTCCACGGTATAGTCGCAGTTACAACGGGTAGCGGAACAGTGCAAGATGATGTAACGCACCGAATCGGCGGAATCCATCATCAGCCCGTTCTCCACCCCGGCGAGGAGTTCACGCTCACTGAGCACTTCCTCCCCGCCTACAGTCATAGGGAATGTTTCCTGTATCATGGCAGCATGCCCTCGACGATGGTTGAACAACTCGTCACCCCCAGTGCCGTGAGCGCCGCAATGGCCGCCTGAATGATAGCATTGAGCAGAGACACCCAAGTGATTTTATTTCCTTTTACAGAATCAGACATAATATTTAATTATTAATTGTTAACTATTAATTGATCCCCTATCCAAGCGGATCGTCCTCTATGCCTCCGTCGCCTCCGGTATTATCGCCTCCATCATCCACATTGCCCGGATCGGAGGAAGACACCTGTTTGATGACGTTTCCGTCCTTGTCGTAGCAGGTAATGTTGACGGAGGTATCCTTCAGCTCCTGCTTGATGTTGGTACTGGGGGTGAAGATAACTTTGCGGGTGGTGATGAGTCCCGCACTCACATCCTCCACTTTAGTCACTGCCCCGGCTTGCAAGCCGAAGCGCATGGTGCCCAGTCCGGGCACGGCAACGGAATGCCCTTCGGTGGCCCAAGCCTTGACAACGTCGCCGATAGCTTGCCAGGAGGCATTGAGGCTACCCTTCGGTATTCCCGACCGTATGGAAGCTTCGGATATGACTTTTTCCTGCTTCAGCGTGCTGTAGATTTCGGCCTGCATGATGAAGCGATACTGCCCCGCCGAGGGGCCCACCGTCAGTTTGGTCTGACGGGCTTTTACTTTAATTCCCATAATCTCAATAATTAATAATGATGATGTTAGTGGTAAGCAGTAAGTAGTTACTATATCTACTTGCTCTTACCGCTGGCAAAGATAAAACAGGCCGGAAACCGACTTATGGGTTTCCATGGGTTCCGCAGGTTTACTCTTTACGGTTCACCCAAGTGTCTGGTAATCAACAACACTTGCCGGGAAGTGAGCAGCTTCTGAGAACGATGATAGCCGGTAGCTTCCAGTTCCTCCATCAGGGGAGGGCAGCCGTGGACCCAGCGCATCAAACGGTTGGTAGCCACTGCGGACGTTGACTTCGGAAAGTAGAGAAGAGACAATTCGCTCTTCGTCATGGAGATGGGATGAAAGGACATGGTTTTCAAATTAAAAATAAAAAAATAAAAATTAGTGGTTCCGGCACAATGCCTTCTGTTTATCTGAGTTGCAAGAAGCGCGAAATTGCTGCCCTATTGGAAAAATATTTTTTCCCAGTTGGGAAAAAATAAAAGGCTTGCAAAAACTTGCAAACTTGCAAAACTTGCAGCCTCCTCACACCCACACACGCGCATGCGCATACGTGCGTAAGGGGCAGACTTGATCGGTACTTCGGATGAATCATCAGATAAACCTGTATTCTCCTCTACCGTTTTTCACCAGCCGGCCTTTGCCGGTCATGCGTTTCAACAACGAGTCGATCGTATTGGCAGATATTCCGTACCGGGCGCCTTCCCGGAGAGCCTGACTGCGAGTGAAACAGAGAGGCAGCATATCCAGAAACGCCTCTTGCGGCACTTTCTGCTGCGGCATTGTATCACCGGACGGAAGAAACGAAAGGATATGACACGAATGCCGATACAGCGGCTCCACGAGCGCCAACACAGCATGAAAGTCATCGCTGCCGACGGTGAGTTCAAACTCCGGCACCACCCCGTCCTGCACATTCTCCCGTGGAATGCGGGATGAAGGTGACAGCCCCGGACATGCCATCAGTGCTTTTACAAGGTCGTCCGTCGTGCCCGACGACATCAACAGGGCATCGAGCGAACGTATCAATGCCACAATGCTAATAACGCGACAGATATTGATGGCGATACGTGCCACCGCACTTTTCATGGGATCGCCATGAACCACTGCCGCACGACCGAATACGCATGAAAGGTGAGCGTTGAATTCGTCTTTCTGCTCTTGGGTGAGTTTCAGGTTTATGCCGCTCACAACAGCCGCCAGGGCATCGAGCAGGTGTTTCCAACGTTCGCCCCAGGCGGTGAACATAGCGTCATAATCGCTCCCGGAACAGTCGAACTGGTCTACCCATTCATGGATGGGAGGCATGCAGTAGAACACCTGACGCGAGAAGAGTCCGTTCTCTGCCGAAGGAATGAGCGGCTTCACCTGGGCGGGCGTTCCGCTGAGCAACACACTGAGATATGATTTTCTGCATTCCCGGTATTCGTGGTTGGTGCGGCGGTTATAGGCCAGCCGTTCATGATCGAAACTCTTGCGCAGCGTATCGCTCCAGTGTCCGTAATCTGTGCCGATGGCTGCACTCACAGTATCAGCTTCGGTTTCACATATCAGTCCGGCACCGTCAGCGTCCATCAGGTTCTCCAGCATACCGGATCCGGAGTTATCACCTGCGATGAGAAACATCTTCATGCAAGGTTGTTCAGGTTCGGGCGTTGCTGCCTTTTCCTTGCCCAGCACGTCCCATAGGGCTTTCTCACGGCGGTAATTTCTCATCTTCTCGTTGTATAGTTTCATCAGCGAGTCGTGTATAGGTTCTGCCAGCCGGCGCACCCACGTCAGCGCACCTTTTCCGGAAGCGGGCGGAGCGATGACAAAGGCTTGCAGGCACGGATATTTGCTTTTGCGTCCGTAGGTGAAGTACAACAGCTTGTTGAGGGTGGCGCCGAACACCGTCACGGCTCCCAGCAACAGGATGTCCCTTTGGGCGGGTGTGTCGCCGCAGTCTATCATTTGTTGCAGGAAGAGCGGCCACCGGTAATCCGGGAAGCAAGGCAGGGGAACGGGCACTGATTCTACAGGAGGCATCGGTTCGGAAGGAGGCATCGGCTCACCTTCTTTACGCGCGCATGTGTGTGTGGGTGAGGGGGCCTGCAAGTTTTGCAAGTTTGCAAGTTTCTTGTCGAGGCGCACACCTGCCAGTTGAGCCAGATGAAACACCGTTCCCAGGGAATTTCTTCCCCGTCCGTCGTGCAAGGCATGGCTGTAGAGTTTGTCAGCTTCATTCTGCCGGTACTTGGCGGACAAGCTGCAAAGACGATGGAAGAAACTCCGTCCCGCTTCGCCACAACTGTTGGCCACGGCGAAAGCCAGTGGCATATATTCTTGATAAGTGGGCGCAAGATCGGCTCCCGCCTGTTCGACGGCGAGAGTCAATTGTTCAATAATATCAATATCGTTCATGAAAAGAGGAGAAAATATAAATTATCAACTATTAATTTTTAATTTGCAATCTGCATCGTATGCCAGGAAGCAGGCTCTCGACATATCGGCATTGGCGGTATCAGCCTTCAGTCCGTGCTTCCACTCCAGATAGTCCCAAGCAGTGTGCACAGCATTGTCGAACGACTGTTCCAGCGTATCCGTAAGGCTCAGGCGATAGGGTATAAAGAGTTTCACTCCCTTAGCGCCGGGACTTACAAAGGCAAGGTCGGGCTGCAACACTTCGTCGGCAAAGAGGCGATCGCGCCACATTGCGGCCTCTTGGGTAGAAGCAAGGTGATCGATATCTACCACAAATAGTCCGGAGGGCACTACGATGCACTGCTCACGGCAGTACGAGAAGACTCCGGCAGGCGTGACGTATGGCAACAAGGTCTGTTTTTTTCCACGGAAAGTCTTATCGTTTTCCGTATCGGATCTTACTCTTTGTGTCAGTTCCTCCAGATGAGAGTCGGAAGAGATGTAGGCATGAAGCCCTGCTACACTGCACACTCCCGAAGGTACTTTATTAGTGACGGGAGCATTGAAAAAAGACATGATATATTCTTTCATAACGTTGATTCTGATTTAATTAAAGATATATTTTATATTCATCAGATTTATATCAACAAAGATACAGCATATATCCCGCCTTCTACAATACTCATACAGGCGTTTACAAAGCGTTTATACTCATTGAGTGTTCGTTGATAATTCATTAAAAATAGTTGAAATAACCCAAGAAGAAAAGATAAAAAAAATGGAGAGAGAAAATATAACTATGAACGACAAACCGGAAATAGAGATAAAAATATTCGGCGGTACGAACATGATAGTCCCCACGGGTACTACCGCCGTTCAGAACTTTTACGGCGATCAGTTTGCCGAGGTCGCCATCCGTCCCGAAGCAACCACGGGCATTGAAAGTCTGAGTGATGACGAGTGTCACCTCTTCACCTACGTGCCCGACGTGAAAAAAGTGCATGAGTATACCCGCCTCCTGGGCGAATGTACCAGTGCCCACGATTTGGCCGGCGTGGTGGGCATCATGCTCAGCGAGCCCCACGTGGACAAGGATACGGTGGTGAAAGGCACCTTCATCGAGGTTCTTCTTCCTTTCGCCTCCCGGCTGACGTCGGGGGCAAAGGTGGATAATGTGAGGCAACAGATTAATAATATGCTGATGACGAGGGGGAGGGAAAGAAAATAAGAGAAAGCTTTACTTGGAGAAAACGAATGGATTTTGTTACTTTGCAAGTAATCAATAGACCAAAGGAGGAAACAGATATGATGCAGCAACGACTTTATCCGATAGGGATACAGACTTTCTCGGAAATCCGAGAAAAGAATTATTTGTATATTGACAAGACAGGATATGTTTACCGAATAGCACATTTCGACTCTAAGTATGTGTTCCTGAGCCGCCCGCGCCGCTTTGGAAAGAGTTTGCTCACCAGCACGTTTCATTCTTATTTCGAAGGTCGTAAAGAATTGTTCGAAGGTCTTGCTATCGACAAATTGGAGAAGGAATGGATCCCGTATCCCGTGCTTCATTTCGACATGAGCATGGCGAAACACATGGATGAAAAGCGTCTGAAACAAATGTTGGACTATATGCTGTCCGAATATGAGCGGAAATATGACTGCGGCATAGCAGATGCTGATGCCAATGTGCGTCTGGCGAATCTGATAAAACGCGCGTTTGAACAAACAAACAGACAGGTAGTCGTACTGATAGACGAATATGACGCTCCGCTTCTCGACGTGATCCATGAAGAGAAGAACCTGCCCACGCTTCGGAACGTGATGCGGAACTTCTACAGCCCGCTCAAGGCGTGCGACCCTTATTTGCGTTTCGTGTTCCTGACAGGCATCACGAAGTTCTCTCAGCTGAGTATTTTCAGCGAACTGAACAACATTAAGAATATCAGCATGGACGAGCCATACGCTGCCCTCTGCGGTATCAGTGAAGAGGAGATGCAGACCCAGATGTCCGATGATCTTGATCTTTTGGCTGACAAGCTGAAGGTTACCCGCGACGAAATCATCGGTAAGTTGAAAGAGAACTATGACGGCTATCATTTCACTTGGCCGTCGCCCGATCTATACAATCCGTTCAGCCTACTGAATGCTTTTGCCGATGGCAAGATGAACTCTTATTGGTTCGGCAGTGGCACGCCTACCTATCTGATAGAAATGCTGAACAAGTATGGCGTTGCTCCCCAACAGATAGGAGGGCAGAAAGTATTTGCCACAGCTTTCGACGCCCCTACGGAACAGATGACAAACATTACTCCCCTACTCTACCAGAGCGGATACATCACCATCAAGGACTATGACGCCCGTTTGGACCTGTACACGCTCAACATCCCCAACAAAGAGGTGCGTCTGGGGCTGATGGAAAGTCTGTTGCCCCACTATGTGCCGCCCACCGAGACCGAGCGTGCCGCAACGCTGACAGCCTATCTGTTCGATTCCATTGACCGTGGCAATATGAACGAGGCTTTGCAACTGCTCCAGACCTTCCTCTCTACCATTCCGCAGTGCGACAACACGGACTATGAGGGGCATTATCAATCCTTGCTCTATGTCATCTTCAGCCTTCTCGGCTTCTACGTGGACGTGGAAGTACGCACTCCCCGCGGACGTGTGGATGTGGTGTTGCGCACCCATAGCACCCTCTACGTCATAGAACTGAAGCTGGATAAAACCGCCGATGCCGCCATGCAGCAGATTGACCTGAAAAATTACCCCGAACGCTTCGCCTTGTGCGGACTGCCGGTGGTGAAAGTGGGAATCAACTTCGACAGTGAACGGAAGACGCTGGGGGAGTGGAAGATAGAAGGACAATAAAATTAAACCTTTCATCTTTTAAAAACAGTGTTTATACAAAAGACAAACGTAGAGGGTTTGGCCATCATTGAGCCACGCCTTCTCAAAGACGTACGCGGCTATTTCTTCGAGTCTTTTTCCCAACGGGAATTCGAAGAGAAGGTACGCAAGGTGAATTTCGTGCAGGACAATGAGAGTATGTCATCTTACGGAGTGATGCGTGGACTTCATTTTCAGAAGCCGCCTTTTGCGCAAAGCAAATTGGTGCGTTGCGTAAAAGGCAGTGTACTTGATGTGGCGGTTGATATTCGCAAAGGATCGCCCACATACGGTGAGCATGTGGCTGTAGAATTGTCGGAAGACAATCATCTTCAGTTCTTTATTCCCAGAGGTTTTGCCCATGGTTTTGCCGTACTGAGCGAGGTGGCTGTATTTCAATACAAATGTGACAACTATTATGCTCCACAAGCTGACGGTGGAATCAGTATCTTGGATGAAAGTATAGGGATCGATTGGAAAATACCAGTTGATAAGGCGATACTGAGTGAGAAAAATACGAAGCATCCGTTATTGAGGAATTTTGAAAGTCCATTCGAATATGGGATGAGGCTTTCACATTTCACTTTTTGTCGTTTAAGTCGGTAAGTTACATGTGGTTGATTTGTAATACAGAGAAGATTTTTATGAACTGAATGTCGCTCGAAAACCTCTTAACAATCTTAATTTCGAATGTTTCTCTAATATTTTTTGTAAATCATAGTGGGAAGCCCTGTAAATACTGAAAAAAAGCGCATCGCCCAAAATACCTTGTATCTATATCTGAGGATGCTGATTAATTTGATGGTAGGACTTTATACCAGCAGAATTATCCTTGACGTTTTAGGTGTAAGCGATTATGGACTATATAATGTTGTTGGTGGAGTAGTTGTGCTTTTTAGTTTCCTAACGGGAGCCTTGGGAGGAGCAACATCAAGATACATAACGTATCATGTCGGGAAGAAAAATGTAGAAGAGCTAATAAAAGTCTTCGGAAATCTGAAAACTCTTCATATTCTATTAGCCTTAGTTATATTTGTTTTGGCGGAAACTATCGGATTATGGTTTTTAAATACTCAATTAAATATTCCGGCTGGTCGTGAAGAAGCATCATTTTGGGTCTATCAGTATGCTATATTCTCGGCAATTATCGGAATTCTATCCCTACCATACTATTCGAATTTAATTGCCCATGAGCGATTGGGCATATATGCAGTATTTACCACTATAGAAACTGTATTGAAATTAGTGATTGTCATAGTACTGCCATATATTCAGTATGATAGTTTAATTGCCTATTCCTTTTTGTTTTTATTGATTACAACAATAACCAGACTTTTGTTTCTTACATATTCGAGAATCAAGTTTGTAGAAGCTAAAACAAAGCCTTTATTTGATAAAAGCTTACTGCATGAAATTTCACTATTTGCTATCTGGACGTTAGTTGGTCATTTTGCTGTTATGGGAACGACTCAAGGACTTAATATTTTGCTTAATCTCTTTTACGGTACAGTAGTAAATGCGGCGAGAGGAGTAGCAGTTCAAGTGCAGGGCGTTATTATGCAATTCTGTTACAATTTTCAAATGGCATTGAACCCTCAATTGACTAAAAGTTATGCCGATGGGGAGTTGATAAATATGCGTAGGTTATTAATAATCAGTTCCAAATTCTCTTTTTATTTATTGTTGTTGTTGACTTTACCTATAGTATTGGAAACTAAAATTGTTTTGGATTTATGGTTGAAGAGTGTTCCTCAACATACGATATGGTTTGTGCGTTTGATTCTCTTCCAAAGTTTAATGTTGGCTCTGTCCAATCCATTATCTATTTCTATTCAAGCCACCGGTAAAATAAAGAAAATCAAAATAATAGAAGGCCTCTGTCAGATACTAACCCTTCCCATTTCTTTCCTAGTACTAATGTTTTCTAATTATCCGCCTGAATCTGTATTCATAATCAGTTGTTTGGTAGAAATATTCACTCAGATTATAAGAGTTAAACTAATCTTACCTATTATATCAATCAAGGTATCTGAGTATATAACTGAGGTCATCATTCCTATAATCAAAGTTTTGTTTATGGCATCATTACTGCCGTTCCTGTATTCTATTTGTAAAGCAAGCTCAATCCTAAGCTTTTGTATATCTATGCTGTTCAGTATGATTTCCGTATGTTTGTGCTCTTACTATTTAGGATTAAATCATAATGAACGTCAATATATAAACAGATTAATAGCTTCGAAATTGAGTCTTAGCAGTGTAACTCGAAAATTTAAATCATGAAAAATATATTGGTTGATTTGACATATATAAATCCTGATGTAATGGCAGGTGTAAGTGTATATATTTATAGGCTGCTAAGTGGATTTGCTCAGTGCCATTATACTGAGAATATAATATTATTATGTACCCATAGTAATATTCATGCTATTAAAAAGGAGACAGGAAATTCATTTCAGCTTCTTGCTTTTGACGATATTAATATTTCAAAGATTCCTCATATACATGGTATGTTGAATCTATATAGAATGAATAGATTGATTGCAAAAAATAAGATTGACAAATTCTTTTCGCCATTTATCAATATAGCAGGGTTATATACTTCAAAAGTCCCATGCATAGGAGTATTTCATGACACTCAAGGATTTGAGTTGAAGCATGGTCGATTGAAGAGACTTTTATTTAAAACCACTTTGAAACATATACTCACCCGACAGCAAAGGTTGGTTACGATTTCTAACTATGTCAGAAATGATATTCTTCATAAGTGCCCTTACATTAGAGTGGAAATAAGTGTAGTATATAATAGCATTCCCAATACTCAATGTTTTCAGGAGCGTACAGTTTCATCAAGTTCACCCTACATTCTTAATGTTAACACCCTTGAACCGTATAAGAATATAATTACGCTTATAAAAGCCTTTGCTTTAATAAAAGAAGAAATTAGTCACAATTTAATAATCAAAGCAAAAAGATTACCATATTGGGATGAACAAGTACTCCCTTTAATAAAAGAGTTAGGAATAGATGGTAGAATAAAGCTAATTGATAATAAATATTCTGAGGCTGAGATGCATAAATTATATAGTAATGCAAGCTTATTTGTTTCTCCTTCGCTAATGGAAGGCTTCGGCTTTACACCTATAGAAGCGGCTATTCATTGTGTTCCAGTTGTTTGCACCAAAGAAACAGCTCTTTATGAAACAACAAAAGGCCTGCTCAACTACTATGAACCCGCTATGTCCGCAGAACAGCTGAGTAAAAAAATGTTAGATGTACTTAACACTGAATATGAGCCGGAATATCTGAAAAATATAGCTAAAGAATATATTAAAACATATTCCCCTCAAAAGCAAGCAGACAAATTTATCGAACTTTTTAATCAGTAATTTCATTATGATAAGTGTTATAGTCCCAGTATACAACTCTTCACTATATCTTGCAAGATGTATTGATTCCATCTTAAATCAATCATACGATGATTTTGAACTATTGCTAATAAATGATGGCAGTATAGATGATAGCGGAACTATTTGTGAGAAGTACAAGTTGAGGGATAAAAGAGTCCAGGTATATCATCAGACCAACAAAGGGGTAAGTGCAGCAAGAAATCATGGACTGTGTGTATCATCTGGAGAATGGATTACTTTTATTGATTCTGATGATTATTTAAAGCCTGATTATTTGTCTAATTTTAATTCTTCATCATTGGCAAAGTCTGATTTGGCAATCCAAGGTATAACAACTATTGATCAGTTTGATAAAATAATAAATAAATTGCAATACCTTGATTTTAACATAGATTTGCATTTAGGGGGGGGGATAATGCGGAGGTTATTGATAAATATCAACTCTTTCAAAACAGAGGGCCTTATGCCAAACTATACAACCGCAGCATAATCCAAGATAATGACATTCGATTTGAAGAAGATATCAGCATTGCAGAAGATGGTATATTTTTCTATTCATATTTGCGGTATGTGCATAGGTTAGTGGTAACTTCTTATTTAGGATATAATTACGTAAAATATGGTGGTAATACCCTTTCACAAAAACCTCATTCCTGTGAGGAATGGGAGAAGGTTTATACTATGTATTATTCTCTATCGCAAGAATTGTATGGAAGATTGAATATGTTGGATTCTCAATCGTATAGATGCAAGCTTCACGACATAGTGACGTATAGGACTACCGGTGTGTTCCTGCAAATGTACAAGCAAAGATATCCAAGACCACAAAGGATGGGAATAATTCATAAAATGATGCAAGAAAGATATAATATGTGGCCGCCTGAGAATCATAACAATGAAGGCAACATATCCTTTTACGCCTTTCTGTTTAAGACGATTCCTTATGCATGCATTATAGATTTTGTAATGAAATTATTGAAATACTTACATTTGTATTGAAATGAAAAAAATTGGTATTGTTACATGGTACGGAGGCAGTAATTATGGAACTTCGCTACAGGCTTTTGCATTGGCACATGCAGTTGGTAAGTTGGGGGCTAAGCCCTATCTGTTAAAGAAATATTTCACATGGAGAAACTGGGCTGGTAACATTCTTAGAAGTTTTGCGACCTCTTCAGAATACAATCGGCTGCATGGATATAACTTCAATAAAGCAAAGAAAATTAGACACTTTAAGAGTGAGACATTCAATGAGTTCTGTCGATGTGTAGGATATTTAGGACGCTTCCTATATAAGTCGCAGATTTCAAGTATGAATGCAGTAATATCAGGAAGTGACCAGTTATGGAATCCAGCACACACAGAGCCATTCTTGATGTTACAAGGTTTGAACACTAAAAAATACTCTTACGCTTCCAGTATAGGGGTCGGAGCAATACCGAAAGCCCAAGTTCATCTGTACAAAAGTTGTTTGTCTTCATTTGAACATATTTCCGTACGAGAAGATACCGCAAAATTCATATTAGAAGATATCGTAAACAAGCCTATCAAGAAAGTGGTTGACCCTACTTTCTTGTTAGATATGAATGAGTGGGTACTTTTTAGCAATGGTTATACTCTTCGAAAATTTGATACCCAAAAACCATATATCCTATGCTATTTTATAGTGGACAACATAGCCTATTGGGAATCAGTAAAAATGATTAAACAGGAAACAGGCATTCAACGTATAGTAGTATTGCCTATGCAACCGGGCCATTTTCAAAAATCAAGCGAAACGATAGAGGATGCCGGTATTCAAGATTTTATTTACTTAATCCTTCACTCTTCAATGGTGTGCACTGATTCTTTCCACGCAACAGCTCTCAGTATAAATCTAAACAAGGAATTTGTTACTTTGATGCGCTTTGCTAACGGAGATATTCAATCGCAAAATTCCAGATTGTCTGACTTACTCAAACATTATCAGTTATCTGACCGTTTATTCGATGGCACAAAGTTTCCTCCACCAATAGGAGAACAATACATAAAAGTAAATCATATTTTAGAGAAGGACAGAAGCGATTCTTTGGAGTATTTGAAAACGATTATTGATTGTTGCTGATATATGATGAATATATGTGATTATCATTTATGTACCGGATGTGCAACCTGTATAAATGTCTGTCCACACAAAGCGATATCTATGCAGTCGGACAAACATGGTGAGTTACACCCTGTTGTTGATATGGCAAATTGTGTTGGTTGTGGTCTCTGTATAAATCGGTGTCCAGTTAATCAAGATACTGAAAGGTTAGAGCCGCGTAAATGCTTGGCTGTATGGGAGAAATCTTTGAACGATAGAAAATATTCAGCATCCGGTGGGGTGGCTGCGGCTTTATATAGAACCGTGGTATCTGCGTACAAAGGAATTGGATATGGGGTTGAATGGGGAGATGAGTTAAAGGCACATTTCGTCCGAGCGAATGAATATCATTTGGATGCTTTAAAGGGATCAAAATATGTACAGGCAATTGTAGATAATATCTATGGTCAAGTAAAGATGGATCTATATAAAAAACGTACGGTATTGTTTATAGGACTCCCCTGCCAAATAGCAGGTCTTAAGAACTATCTTCATAAAGAATATGCCAATCTGATTACATGTGATTTGCTGTGTCATGGTGTGCCACCTCAAGACTATCTGGTTAAAGAAATAAAAAGTCTTATTCCCTCAAAATATTTGAAGGACATTACCAATTGTAGATTTAGAGGGAATGACAAATATAACTATTGGCTGACCTTATGGAATGGCGATAAGCTTTTATATGGGAAAAAGGCTATACATTCTTACTATCTCACTGGCTTTTTAACTTCAATTATCCTTAGAGAAAGCTGCTACCATTGCAAATACTCAGATAGAAAAAGAGTGGCAGATATAACAATTGGAGATTTTTTAGGATTAGGAGAGTTGCAATCACATGACGGAACTCCTCCCCAAAACATTTCGGTGGTCACCCTTAACTCCGATAAAGGTGTTAAGTTTTGGGACAAAGTGAAATCATCATCATTACAGCAAGAAGAGCGAGCAATTGATGAAGCCGTAAGCGGAGGAGGTAGTTTTAGGAATTGCGCCACACGCAATCCCAAAAGAGAACAGTTCTTATATAACTATGAAAAATACGGTTGGAAAAAGGCAATAAGAAAAAGTTTATGGAAAAGCATATTAAAGGCGAAGATTCAAAGCGTCTTCAATCATTGAGCAATAACAGTAGCATTGATGTAAGTATAATCCTTGTCAATTACAACACCACAGAACTCTTGGTGAATGCTATCCAATCCGTGTATAATAAAAGTAGAGGGTTTACTTATGAAATAATCGTGGTGGATAACAATTCCCAATCCAGCCCTGAACAGGCTTTAAAGGACTGCTTTTTAGGCCGTGTCATCTACATTCCATTAGCAGAAAATGTGGGTTTTGGCCGGGCTAATAATGAAGGGATAAAAATAGCTAATGGCCGTAATCTTTTCTTACTCAACACTGATACTTATTTGGTTAACAATGCTATCTACATATTAAATTGTTATATAGATGAGCATCCTAAAGTCGGCAGTTGTGGCGGTTCACTTCTTCATGCAGATATGACACCAACTTATTCCTATCATCGCATACCATTTGGTATAATGTCTTATGAACTATCCGAACTTACTTTTGGATTGAGCAGAAAATATGTCAGCTATCCTTTTTATAACACGTCAGAAAAGCCAATCCCGGTTGGAAATGTATCTGGTGCAAACTTTATGGTTAGGCGAAGCGTAATTGAAGAGGTAGGTATGTTCGACCCCGATTTCTTTATGTATGGAGAAGAATCGGAACTATCCTGGCGAATACGCAAGGCAGGATTTAAGAATATGAATGTGCCCCAAGCACAAATAGTACATTTAGAAGGTAAAAGTTCACAGGTAAGCGAGCGTAAGCAACTCATGGAATTGGATGGGAGGAAAAAGAATTATTGTAAAACAAGAAATATCTTTTATTTCCATTTGGCAAACATCATGCTGATTACGGCGTGTTGCCTCCGCATTCCATTTTATTATATTAGGGGTAATAAAGGGGAAGTATTGCGTTACAAACAATTGTTGAGGTTGATTTTTGTTGCTTACTATAAATGATTGAAGCATGAATTTTCGCTCGGTTTTAAAATACAGGTCAGAGATTATGGCTATTGCGACATTATGGATAATGGGTGGGCATTGTCTGTCTTTCTGTTCTGACCAATGGACTTTTTTGAATTATTTTCGCCCAGTGTTGGCATACGGATATGGTGGTGTAGAAATATTTTTGTTTCTTTCGGGCATTGGCATTGCATTATCACTATCCAAGTCGCCAACTTTTATGAATTTCATTATTCGTAGGGTTAGTAGAATACTACCTGCCTATTGGATTATTCTGACTTTTTTCTATTTGTTGATTAATGGGTCATTCAGAGATTATTTCGGCGATTTTTTGACATTAAGTTATTGGTATCCGCTAATGATTGGCACTACAGGGAGGGGTAATGCAACATTTTGGTATGTCAGTGCGGCATTTGCATTCTACTTATTATCTGTCCCCCTTTTCCCTATACTAAAGAAATATCCACGAACCATAACAAGTCTAATTTTATTAATTGGCATTTCTTTGTTTTATTTGGGTATAATATGGTGTCAGGATACGCTTGGTCGCATTCATCTGTTTTTGGCACGTATTCCCATATACTTCAGTGGATTATATGTAGGTTCTAAGATAACAGATATACGATTTAATACCTTTACAATATGCCTTATCTCCTTATTGTCATATCTTATTTTAGGAATCGGAAGTAGGGTATTAGGTGGTAGGGTGATTACCTCGTATGGGTTTAATTTTGTCTTACTATATTTTATTGCCCCAGGGTTGATTATCGCTTTGGCAAGTTTATTTCGGTGAATGGAACTGCGGAAAATAGGGACCTATTTAAACAGTTCTTTAAGGTACATAGGAAAACACAGCCTTGAATTATACCTTACGCATATAATGCTAATAGATTTAATGCTTCGTTATAATACGAAAATCAGTTTTCTGTTTTTTTCGTAGCATCTGTTGCAACAGCAGTCGCATTAAAAAAGTTGGCATTATATTTTCTCATTCTGATTAAATTATTTTCTAATGCACTATAAATGAAATGAATCAAAGTATTAAATGTAGAGATACTATTTTAGCCCGAATCCTTGAACGCTATATTTTTAGCAAATTACCCTAATGAATTTGATGAATAAAATAAGAACTTTATTGGCTCTGCCAATATCTCTTTTCTTTTGTCTTTGGTATTTACCGTTCAGTCAAGCGATAAGGATACCTATCATATTGTACAACCCCAAATTGTACTGTATAAAAGGCAAGGTCATTATAAATGCAACAAAGATTCGTTTCGGAATGATACGATTAGGATTGTTCATTACAAACCAATATCCCAATAATGGCATCAGTTTTTATAACAAAGGCACCATTCTGTTCAAAGGAGATGCCTACATTGGAGCCAACAGTGCAATTACAGTGTTGCGCAATAATTCCTATGTGGAGATTGGCGAACGATTTGGTAATTCTTCAACCCTAAGAATAAACTGTGACTACAGGATAATACTGTCCTGTGCTGTACTGTGCGGTTGTAATGTACAGATAATGGACAGTGCTATGCATCGCCTAAAAAATAAGCAAGGATTATTTGTGGGGCGTGGTTATGATGAAGTCATCATAAGTTCACATACTTGGTTGGCCACAGATGTGACTGTTATGCAAGGAACTAAGCTTCCCCCTTATTCTGTAGTTGCGGCACGTTCACTTTGCAATCAAGACTATTCGGAGCATGGTAGCTATGGCCTTTATGCAGGAATCCCTGCAAAATACAAAAAATCGGGGAACTGGAGAGATATAAACGATGATAGCATAATTATTGAAAATGAATAAAATGAATATAGCCTTTATTTTTTCTTATCCACATATAGTGCCATCGGATGGCGTATATAGTCAGGCTATGACTTGGAAAAAAGGACTCGAAAATTTGAATCATGTTGTGACACTCGTCAATATGTGGAACAATTATGATTGGAAGTCGTTTGATGTAATCCTCTTCTTTGGCTTCAATGAGTATATGCGAGATATAATAAAATGGATTTACCCAATCAATCCCAATATTGCGGTAGCACCCATTTTAGATCCTAACTATAGCTTATTGGCTTTACAGTGTTATGCCCGATGGGGATGCTCAAAACTCAGGTTAACTAACCCTTATCACTCATTACGGTCAATAAAAGACAAGATAAAAGTCTTTTTAGTGCGATCTAATTTCGAAAAACGGTTTTTATCGAAAGGTTTTGGAATATCGGGCGAAAAATGTAAGATTGTACCTTTATCATATACTATTCCGGTTATTGGTGAAATAAACCATAATCGCGAGCCTTTCTGCCTTCATATCAGTTTGCTTTGTGACGCGCGGAAGAATGTAAAGAGACTTATTGAGGCGTCTGTAAAATATCAATTTCGGTTAGTGCTTTGTGGATTATTGCGAAGCAAGGAGGAAGAACAAATTCTGGCAGATTGGATGAGAGGGAAACCTAACGTTTCATATTTAGGCTATGTGACGAAAGAGAGAATGATTGAGCTTTATTCTAAAGCCAAAATCTTTGCCCTACCATCCACCTATGAAGGTGTAGGCATTGTGGCTCTTGATGCAGCGACGATGGGATGCGACATTGTAATAACAAAATTAGGCGGTCCCAAAGAATATTATTCAGGAAAGGCAATAGAGGTGAATCCATATGATACGGATGAAATAGGAACTGCCGTGAAATCGTTTATTGACGGGAAGTCATTTCAACCGCAATTGAGCAAAATGATAAAAGAAACAAAATCGCAAAAAGTATTGTCCTGCTTGCTGGAAGAAACTTTGTCATTCATACTCAAATGATAGTCAATAACATTCCTTCTCATAGTACTAAAGTTATGCTGTTCTTTGGAATAGCCATTTTAGTAACTTCACCGGCATTTGCATTAGGCGCAGGTGCCAGAAATATGCTGTTAATAGGCGCAATGGCTATTTCACCTTTATTGTTAGTCCAGTATCCAATATTCAACAAGAGGGTTGATTGGCCTTTGATGCTATTTTTGCTATGTACTATTTCGTTCCCCCTAATATTCCATCCTTTAACCATGCGATGGAGTACGGCTTTGTATACTGGAATGTTTGGTGTCTTTTTTATGGCAATGACTCGATTATTCCATTTTTCGGATGCCAAGTTAAATGATTTGCAGGTTCTGTTTAAGTCGATAATATATGCTTATCTGTTCGTTTTGCTGATACAACAGACATGTGTGTTATTCGGATTTCCAATATTCAATGTAAGCAATTACTCTCCTTTAGAACCTTGGAAGTTGAATTCACTGATGTCAGAGCCTGAACATAGTGGCAGAATGGTGGCCTTACTTATGTATTCATTTTTAACGATGAAAGAAATAGAAAAGGGGGCTGCATTGTCATTCAAAGAATCATGGAATGAAGATAAGATTTTGTGGTGCGCTTTTTTATGGGTGATGCTGACAATGGTAAGTGCTGGTGCTTATTTATTTCTGCTGGTTGTACTATCAAAATTGCTAAATAGGAAAACCATAGTTTCGCTCCTTGCCCTTGTTCTTGTTTTGGCATTCATTGTTACAATGATGGGAGGCGAGACTTTTATGAGAACATACAAGCTGGTTCTTTCAGTATTTACCTTTGACACTATGAAGATGTTTCGAGCCGATCATAGCGGTGCATTGCGTTTTGTCCCATCCATAATCTGTTGGCAGCATTTAGATCTGACTTCTTTGAATGGGTGGTTCGGACACGGAGTTGACTATACTAGTACATTTTTGTACAGGTATGTTCCTGGAGTTGTAAAAGGATATACTGGTGGCGGCTTAATGTTATATGCTCTTGAGTATGGTTTTCTGTCATTCCTAATATTCGCCATATCTTCATTTAGGTATTGTTATGACTCTGATAATAAAATAGCCACCATCACATTTTGGACTTTTTCAATATTGCTGTCTGGATTGAATCTTCAAATCACTTGGTCTACAATGATGTTGCTGTATATAAACAAAAAAATGAAAGAACAGTATCTCAACTAAAAGCACTTATTACGGATGAAAAATATTTTAGTCTTAGCGGCTTTCATATCTCCCACCAAGGGTTCGGAATATTCCGTAGCGTGGAATTATGTGAAGCACATGGCGAAATACAACAACCTGACGGTGGTATATGGAGCCAGTGGCGATGTGTTGGGCGATTGTTCGGAAATGGAACGGTATGCCTTGGAACATCCTATGCTTCATGTGAAATTTATGGCGATTCATGTCAGTAGAACAACTCATGCGCTGAACTATCTCAACAGAAAGGGAGTCTTCCCATATTCTTTTTATGTAGCGTTCAAATCATGGCAAAAGCAAGCTTATGGGGTGGCAAAAGAGTTGATGAAGACGCAACAATTTGACCTGTGCCACATGGTTGGTCCGATAGGATACCGTGAGCCTGGCTATTTTTGGAAACTCGGACTGCCGTATATGTGGGGTCCGATAGGAGGAGCCAATAATTCTCCTTGGGCATTGGTGAAACATTTACCGTGGAAAGGAAGGTTGAAGCATATATTTCGTTCCACTGCCAATACCTTACAGATGTATACCAGCTATAGGGTGAAGAAGGCTCTGCAAGCTACAGATGTATTGCTGACTGCTACCACTGAAAACCAAAGTAAATTCCATAAACTATATGGAAAGGAAAGTATATATCTGCCTGAGAATTGCATAGATGTAGAAATTCGTGTGAATGAAGAAAAGTACGTTCGTCCTGCGACCTACAATTTTATAATTGTAGGTCGTCAGGACGAACGTAAGAACAGCAAGCTGTTCTTACGGTCGTTGACTTATATAAAAAACAAGAAAAATCTTCATGTAGATGTGGTGGGTGATGGACCTGCAAGAGCCTCTTTACAAGAGTTCGCCTCCAAGAACGGATTGGATGACATCATTACTTGGCATGGACAACTCCCGCGAACTAAAGCAGTACAATTGTTCAATAATGCCCATATACATGTCATCACCAGTATTAGTGAAGGAAATACGACTGTATTATGGGAAGCAATGAGTTACGGAGTACCTACGCTTAGCTTAGACCACTGCGGTATGCACGATACGATAGATGACGAAAGCGGCATTCGTATTCCTATTCATAGCTATGAGCAATGCGTGAAAGATATAGCTACTACAGTGGAAACTTTGTTGGAGCACCCTGAGAGATTCAGGGAGCTATCAGAAGGAGTCGTAAAACGTTCTAAACAATACACCTGGGATAAAAGAGAACAACTATTATTGGATTGCTATCGGAAAGCTCTTGATAATTTTTATTCAAAGAAATGAAACGAATTGTCTGTTTCCACCTCTTCAACGACTATAGCGGTAGCCCAAAAGTATTAAAGATGGTGCTTAAAGGGTCGCTTGACAAAGGAGAAAGCATAGAGTTGGTCACCTCAAAGGGTGGAGTGTTGGACGAACTTAATTCGCATCCTAACATGAAGCGGTATTCTTATTCGTATCGTTTCTCCACGAACCCGGCGGTAACTATGTTGAGATATAGCTGGGTACAACTCTACACGTTCTTCTATGCTTTCCGATATATCTTCCGCAAAAACACGGTGTTTTACATCAACACGTTGTTGCCCATAGGTTCGGCACTGGCCGGGAGGCTGATGGGAAAGCGAGTGGTGTATCATTACCATGAAAATGCTTTTGCCAAAGGGGCGTTCTATAAGGCATTGGCTTTCTGTATGCAAAAGTTGGCACATGAGATAATCTGTGTGTCGGCTTATCAGGCTTCTTTTTTGAAGAGGAAGAAAGGGGTGACGGTGATACCGAATGCGTTGCCTACGAAGTTTGTGAGCAGGCTGCATCCTGATGCAGAAGCGGCGTTTAACCGCAAGACGGTGCTAATGCTATCTTCTTTGAAAGAATATAAAGGCACGCGTGAGTTCATTGAATTGGCTGACAGGCTACCGCAATATAAATTCGTATTGGTGATTAATGATACACAAGAGAACATAGATAAATACCTATCCGATAATAAAATAGCAAATATTAAGGGGCTGACGATTTACCCAAGACAAGCTGACGTAACTTCTTTCTATAATGCTGCATCGGTGGTGGTTTGTCTGACCAATCCCCAACTGGCGGTAGAAACATTCGGTCTTACTACATTAGAGGCCATGAGTGCCGGGCTTCCTGTGATAGTACCGACTGAAGGCGGTATCGCTGAAATGGTGGAGGACGGCGTTAACGGATTTAAGATGGATGTACAGGAACTGGATGAAATAGAGGGAACGATAAGGCGGATGTTGACCAACTTCGATTTATATCTATCTTTGTCTGTTGAGGCGTTGAGCCATTCGGCTGCATTTAGCGAGCAAGCTATGTTGCAACGCATAGAGGACGTCGTGTATAGCAATAAATAAAGTATTTGAAACATTTCATGCTTTTTTTCATTAGGAAAATTTGTAATTTCTTTTTTGGAAGCCAAATATTTCAGGAGCTTCAATAAATTCAAAATTAAATCAACTATTTTTATATGAAACACGTCGCTATCGTTGGCATTCAGGGAGTGCCGGCTCAATACGGTGGTTTTGAAACACTGGTAGAGAACATTATCGGCAGGAATTGTGCAGACACGGTAAAATACACGATTTTTTGTAGTGGTAAGGATTATGCCACCCACATGAAAACCTACAAGGAAGCACAACTGAAATACGTCCCGCTATTCCATGCCAATGGGGCACAAAGCACTCCATACGATATCCTGTCGATGCTTAAATGTTTACGAGGCTATGATGCAGTAGTTATATTAGGCGTGTCGGGCTGCATTTTCCTACCCATATTCAGGCTATTGTATCGCAAGCGGCTGATAGTGAACATTGACGGACTGGAACACCGGAGAGCCAAATGGGGCAGGTTTACCAAGTGGTTTCTGCGGACAAGCGAGGCAATGACGGTACGCTATGCGGATGTAGTGATTACCGATAACAAAGGCATTCAGGACTATGTGGCAGATACTTATCACAAGCATTCAGAACTGATAGCTTATGGCGGAAATCATGTATTAAGGGATGTACCAATGATGAGACAAAACGAAATATTAGAAAAATACGGGCTTATAAAAAAGGAATATGCCGTTTCTATTTGTCGCATTGAGCCTGAAAACAACTGTCACATTACGCTTGAGGCATTTGCAAAAGTGGGACAGAAACTGGTGTTTATAGGTAACTGGAAATATAGTACGTACGGAAAAGAGTTACAGAGAAAATACTCCAACTATCCGAATATCTGTATGTTGAACGCTATATATACTCTTGATGTACTATACACATTAAGAAAAAATGCGAAAGTCTATATTCATGGTCATAGTGCCGGAGGTACAAACCCATCATTGGTGGAAGCGATGTTTTTCGGCAAACCGATTCTGGCATACGATGTGGTTTATAACCGGGAAACTACGGAAAACAAAGCGCACTACTTCAGAGACTGCGAACAGTTGGTAGAACTGCTGCATGGGACTGAAGAAAACGGAGAACTGCTGAAAGAAATTGCAGAAAGACGATATACATGGAAGTATATAGCAAAACAATATGAGGCATTATATGAATAAAAGAATCTTATCATTTCTTATTGGAGTAGCCACGATGATGTGCAACGGCATGAGTTGTGGCGCCCAAACACAAAGAGAATCGTACGTAGATATATTTTCCGGTGTGGAATTCAATTATCGGAATATATATTATAACAATAAATTGTATGACTTACTGATAAACCTGACTCCGGGTTTCAAGTGGCATCTCAAGCATCAATGGATGATAGCGGCAGAAGGATATGTTCCTATCTATAATGACTACGGAGAACGATACAAAAGAATACGGCTGAACATGGCCGTAGTGTCCAAAGAGGCGCAATGGGGCAAACAGTTCTTCAAGTTTAGCGGCGGATTGTTTGGCCGGGAACGATACGGAATAGACGTGAAGTGGATGTACCCGATGAACCACTGGCTTGCCGTGGACGCACAAATAGGCTATACAGGATTTTGCTCGATGGCTGTGGACTGGGAATGCAGCAAGATGGAGAGGGTGACAGGATGGATAGGCGCAAGGATGTATATGAACAAACTGAATACAGAATTTCGCCTGCAAGGAGGAAGGTATATTTATGAGGACTATGGAGTGAGGGGGGAATGTATGCGACACTTCAAACATTGTACTGTAGGGGTGTATGCCCAATACAGCGATTGGGGCGAAGAAAATTTCGGTTTCAAGATTGTTATGATGATTCCACCTTACAAACGGAAAATGCGAAAAATAAACTTTCGCCCGGCATCTAATTTCCGGTTGACTTACAACCTGCAGGCTGATCCTTACTCCATGCTAATGTACAGGACAGATCCAGAAGAAAATGAACGCGAGGGCTACTTCAACCGGGATTCACTGCAATGGGGAGCGAACAGGATGCCTGCCGACTTCTCCGAAAAGAAAGGAGGTAGTGGGAAATGAAAAATGAAGAATTAAAAATGAAGGATAAGGGGAGGCGTGTAAAATGGTTACTTGTCATGATATTTTTTGCTTTCCAGACAACTGCTGCCCAGCAATACACAGGTACAACCGGGCTTATTCATACTCCTTCGGCTGAAATTAATAAAGAGGGAACAGCGAGAATAGGTGTCCATTTTCTTGCAAAAGAGTTTAGCCCGCAACCTTTCAGCTACAACACCGGAACTTATTATTTAAGTATAACTCCTTTCTCCTGGGTTGAAATAGCCTATACCTGCACATTGCAAAAAGGAAGCAGGAAGGATGTTGATGGAAATTGGGAGAAAAAGACAGGATATTACTATCAGGACCGCTACTTCTCGCTAAAGTTGCGTCCGCTGAAAGAAGGTAAATATTGGCCGGCCATCGCCATAGGAACCAACGATCCGTATGGTACAAACGGGAAAAATAACAAGGCCGATGTTCCTGCGAATGAGGGAAAAAGTAATAATGGTGACGGGAAGAGCCAATATTTCTGCAATTACTACATAGCCGCTACCAAGCACTTTCCAATCAACAATCACCAAATCGGCATACATGCCGCCTACCGAAAGTGGAAACGCGACTATAACCGAAAATGGAACGGACTTGTAGGAGGCATTACTTATCAGCCCTCTTTTGCAAGGAACCTTCGGGTGATAGCAGAATATACAGGCGGTGATATCAATGTGGGTGCCGACTGCCTGCTATGGAAGCATCTATTGCTACAAACCTCCTTGCAGAATGGAAAATATTTCTCCGGAGGGGTTTGCTTCCAAATGAATTTATTCTAAAATTCATCATAATATAGGCGAAAAGTCTATCAAATCAATTAATAATTAACCAAAAAAAGGAGACATGAAAATGAATTCAAATTTAAAGAAGTGGAGTGTTTTAACTCTCGTTGCAGCAGCAACAACTTTAGGACTCTTATCCTGCCATGACAAGGACGAAGAGAAAGTAGAGGTTCCGGTAGTAGAAGCCGTAACCCACAGTATTGGCGGCGTGGTGCTGACACCTGCCGAGGAAGCCGTCAGTGGCGCTAAAGTGACAGCAACTCTCGGAGACAAGACTTTGGAAGCCAGCACCGACGCACAAGGTAAATTTGTGTTTGAGGATCTGGAAAAGGCCGGTACATACGCCTTGGCTTTCACTGCCGACGAACGAATAGATGCGAGTACGGAAGTCGTGATTGCCGATGATAAGAAATCGCATAACGAAAGTATCACCATCGTGATGGATAAAAAAGCGGTGGAGCAAAAAGTGACCGAAGAGGTAAAAGTAGAGATTAAAACCGACGAAGAAGCCCAAAAGGCTGCCGATGAAGCGACCCAACAGGAAAATGCAACCGAAGAGGCTAAAGAAGACTTGGCAGACGTAACCAAGGATCAGATTGTCCAGACGAAAGAAGAAGTAAAAGTAGAAGCATCGACCGAAGTGGCAGCGGAAGATGCGGAGGCTGCCGTAACAGTGGAAGTAGCCATTCCCGCCCAGACCGTGATGTACGTTAAGGACGAGACCGGCAAAGTGGTAGACGTGCCCGAAGATCTCACGATTACGATAGCACCTGTAGCCCATGTAGCTTCGGCAGAAGACAATACAACTGAATCACCGGCTTCGGCACCTGCTGTAGCCACCGTGGTTTGCGGTCCTGATGGACTTCAATTTGCTACTCCTGTTGACTTGACAGTTGCCAACCCGATGGGTGACGAAAGCTTTGAAGGTGCCGCACTTTATTATCTCAATCCGAAAACAAACCTATGGGAAAAAGAAACAGCGGAAGTAAAATTAACAGATGACGGTTACAAGACTCAAGTTACTCACTTTTCCGCTTACTCGGTAAAACTCCCGGAGATTGCCCCGACCATTACAACTGCCAGCGAAAACCTCACCGTAACAGGCGTTGACAACACACTCGGCTCAAAAACGCTGACTAATGTGGAAATTCCTTATACCGTGAAGCAAGGAGTAGAAACAAATGATATAAAATCGGCTTGCAGTGCCCAAGGATTGTCGGATACGAGCTTCCGCATGATTAAAAACATTGTGGCTAACCGTGTCGGTACAACTAAAGTTAATACCGAAGAGAAGACTTACAAAACCGGTATGAATTTACAGGTAGGTCAAGGTATACGTATCGTATCTGCATCCCAGGCACTGACCAACTACACTTGGAATTTTAAGGTAACTACTTCCAATGGGGTTAAAGTTGTGAAGGTCACCGCCAAAAAATATGGCGCGGCAAGCATCCAGATTCAAGGTTACAGCAGGGATCATACAGGTGGTTCAAACTAAAGACCAACAATTGTATGTATAATAAAAAGGCGCTCCAAATAATTGGGGCGCCTTTTATATATCCGCCATTATGAACAACAATATATGATCTTTGGAATCTCCTTCCCTTACATTCAGGTGAAAGAATCCCTCTGTTTCCCTTGCATTTCACAGGAAAAAGCGCGATTTTTGCCCATCAAACCAATAATTCGTGATAAGCCATGCTCAGCAAGCTTAAATTAAACCAGCTTTATTTTAAAGATACGCAGTTCGCCAACCTGATGACGCGCCGCATTTTCAATGTCCTTCTGATAGCCAACCCATACGATGCTTTTATGCTGGAAGACGACGGGCGTATAGATGAAAAAATATTTAATGAATACACATCGCTCTCCCTGCGTTATCCTCCACGGTTTACCCAGGTATCCACCTGTGAAGAAGCGTTGGCACAACTTTCCACCGTACCGTTCGATCTCATCATCTGCATGCCGGGTACGGGAGATAATGACAGTTTCGATGTAGCACGCCACATCAAGGGCTTGTACGAACATATCCCCATGGTGATACTGACTCCTTTCAGTCACGGCATCACCAAGCGTATTGCCAATGAAGACCTGAGCCCCTTCGAATATATCTTCTGTTGGTTGGGAAATACCGACTTGCTGGTGTCTATCATCAAACTGATAGAGGACAAGATGAACCTGGAGCACGATGTAAACGAAGTCGGTGTACAAGTGATTCTGGTAGTGGAAGACGGTATCCGGTTCTACTCGTCCATCTTGCCCAATCTTTATAAATTCGTGCTGAAACAAAGCCAGGAATTCAGTACCGAAGCATTGAATGCCCACCAGCGGACACTGCGTATGCGTGGACGTCCGAAGATCGTGCTGGCGCGTACATACGAAGAAGCGATCGGTATCTACGAGAAATACAAGAATAATATATTAGGAGTGATTACCGATGTCCGCTTTCCACGCGTGGAACGTGGCGAAAAGGACGGACTGGCAGGTATCAAGCTGTGCGCAGCCATCCGTAAGGAAGATCCGTTCGTGCCGCTCATCATCCAGTCGTCCGAATCGGAAAATGCACTGTATGCATCCAAATACGGTGCCGCTTTCATCGACAAGAATTCCAAGAAGATGGATGTGGATCTGCGCCGCATCGTATCGGACAACTTCGGTTTCGGCGATTTCATTTTCCGCAATCCTGATACGCTGGAAGAGATAGCCCGCGTAAAAAATCTGAAAGAATTGCAGAATATCCTCTTTGCAGTACCTGCGGAGTCGTTCCTCTATCATATCAGCCGCAACCACGTCAGTCGCTGGCTCTACTCACGCGCCATGTTCCCGGTGGCAGAGTTCCTGAAACCTATCACTTGGAACAGTCTGCAAGACGTGGATGCCCACCGCAAGATCATATTCGAAGCCATCGTAAAATACCGTAAGATGAAGAACCAAGGTGTGGTAGCCGTGTTCAAGCGTGACCGCTTCGACCGTTACTCCAACTTTGCCCGTATCGGTGATGGTTCATTGGGAGGCAAAGGCCGTGGACTGGCTTTTATTGACAACATGGTGAAGCATCATCCCGAATTTGAAGAGTTCGATAATGCCCGCGTTGCCATCCCTAAGACAGTGGTACTCTGTACCGATGTCTTCGACGAGTTCATGGAGACGAACAACCTGTATCAGGTAGCCCTCTCCGATGCTGATGACGACTTAATCCTGCGCTACTTCCTGAAAGCCAAACTACCCGACCGATTGGTGGAAGACTTCTTCACTTTCTTCGATGTAGTGAAATCACCGCTTGCCATCCGCTCGTCTTCCTTACTTGAAGATTCGCACTATCAGCCCTTCGCCGGAATCTATAATACTTATATGATTCCTTATCTGGATGATAAATACGAAATGCTCCGTATGCTGTCCGATGCCATCAAAGGTGTATATGCTTCGGTCTATTTCCGCGACAGCAAGGCGTATATGCAGGCCACAAGCAATGTCATCGATCAGGAGAAGATGGCTGTCATCCTGCAAGAGGTAGTCGGCAACCAATATGGCGACCGTTATTACCCCAATATGTCCGGCGTGGCACGTTCGCTCAACTATTACCCCATCGGTGATGAAAAGGCCGAAGAAGGTACAGTAAACCTCGCCCTCGGTCTTGGCAAGTACATCGTAGACGGTGGCATGACGCTCCGCTTCTCTCCTTATCATCCCAATCAAGTGTTACAAACCAGTGAAATGGAGATAGCTCTGAAAGAGACGCAAACCCGCTTCTATGCCCTCGATCTGCGCAATGCCGGACACGATTTCTCTATGGACGATGGCTTCAACCTGCTGAAACTGCACGTGAAAGAGGCGGAAAAGGATGGAGCACTGAACTATATAGCCTCTACCTACGATCCTTACGACCAAATTATCCGCGATGGTCTGTATCCCGGTGGACGCAAGGTAATCACTTTCGCCAACATCCTGCAACATGACGTTTTCCCGTTGGCACGCATCCTGCAACTGGTATTGAAGTATGGTGAGCAGGAAATGCGCCGCCCCGTCGAGATAGAGTTTGCCGCCACCATGAGCCGCGAACAAGATAAATCGGGCACTTTCTACTTGTTGCAAATACGTCCTATCGTAGACACCAAAGAAATGCTGGATGAAGACCTCACCGCCATACCGGATGAGAAAACCTTGCTCCGCTCCAACAACTCGCTGGGTCATGGCATTATGAACGATATCTATGACGTCATCTACGTGAAGACGGATGACTATAGCGCATCGCACAATCAGGAGATTGCCTGGGAGATAGAGAAGCTGAACCAGCAATTCCTGGACGAAGGGCAAAACTATGTCCTCGTCGGTCCCGGACGCTGGGGAAGTAGTGACACTTGGCTCGGCATCCCCGTGAAGTGGCCGCACATCAGTGCTGCCCGTGTCATTGTGGAAGCCGGACTGACAAATTACCGTGTAGACCCCAGTCAGGGAACCCATTTTTTCCAGAACCTAACATCTTTCGGCGTAGGGTATTTCACCATCAATGCATTTATGAACGACGGTGTATACAACCAGGAATTCCTGAATGCCCAACCTGCCGTACACGAGACGAAATACCTGCGGCACGTTCATTTCGAACAACCTGTAACAGTAAAGATGGATGGCAAGAAGAAGCTGGGAGTAGTACTGATGCCCGAAGAATAATTTCTGTTCTCATTCAAAGAGGATATGATTAGTGATGAACGTTCAGTTCTATCACCACCACCTCGCTGGGGGCAAACATGCGGATATTCTTATTGGAAGTCCCCAGACCATTGGTAATGATCATCGGTATTCCTTGGGAATTGCGCTTCAATCCGCCACGAAACCGCTGTCCGTAGTGCGAAGGAAGAATGGGAGCATAAAGCCCGAACAGCGTCACCTGCCCACCGTGTGTATGTCCGGCAAGGACAAGGTCGGTATTCGTTATGGCAACATCCTCGGCATAGTCAGGCGTATGCATCAGCAGAATCACGAAATCATCAGGTGAAAGGGCGAGCGTAGGAGATACACCATTCTTCTGCAGATCAAAAGGATTGCGCACGCCGGCTATCAGAATCTCCGCCCCGTCCCGCTTCAGTGTATCCACGCGGTGCTCCAGCAAATGAATGTTGTGTGCCTCCAATTGGCGCACAATGTCGGCATAACAGGCCTCATAATCGTTGTTGCCCAGCACCACGTAGGTGCCCATCGGCACTTTCACCGCCGCCAGGGCGGAGACGACAGGTGCCACATACTCACATCCCTCATGCAAGTCGCCACCCACCAGCAGCACGTCTGCCCGCTGGTCATTGAGCAAGCGGACCAGGTTCTCCAGACCTTTCTCCTTGAAAAGACTTTTGTAGTGCAAATCAGAAATAAAGGCAATGCGAAAACCGTCGAAAGCAGCAGGCACATCGGGGTGACTGAACTTGTACGTCCGTACCCGGCTGATGCCCCGGTAGCCGGAACCTGCCTTTGAAGAGGTGATTTCTGTATCGACGAGTCGGATACTGTCCGCTACCGAAGTCTCCGGCGGCAGAGAAGGAAGTACGTACAGGTTCGATCTACAAGAAGAGAGAAACAGTACTCCAAGAATCACATAGAGGAATTTCTTCATCATATACAAGCAGTATTTTCTTCATTACACAGACACAAAGATAGGCATTTTCAGTATCTTTGTTGCAAGAATCGGTAAACAAGCATTCACCCTAAACTAAAAACGGAAATATGAAAGAGATTAAACTGAATTCACCTTATGCCTGGTTTCTCGCCGCCCGTCCCAAGACCTTGACGGGAGCCATCATCCCCGTACTGCTGGGTAGTGCCCTGGCTTTCAGCGATGGGGAGTTCAAGACCCCGCCCGCCCTGCTGTGCGCCCTCTTCGCCTGCGGCATGCAAATTGCCGCAAATTTCATCAATGACCTTTTCGACTTTCAGAAAGGCACCGACCGTAAAGATCGTCTGGGTCCGCCACGTGCTTGCGCCGAAGGCTGGATTACTCCGGGAGCCATGAAACTTGGCATCGGCTGCGCATTGCTGCTGTCGTGCCTGGCAGGACTGGCACTGCTCTTCATCGTCTGGGGACAACTGCCCCACGGAGGCTGGGAACTGGTGGTGCTGGGAGTAGTATGTATCCTGTTTGCCTTTCTCTACACCACGCTGCTCTCCTATCTGGGCTGGGGCGATGTGCTGGTGCTGGTCTTCTTCGGCTTCGTGCCCGTCTGCGGCACCTACTACGTACAGGCCTACACGCTGAATATGGACGTGTTGGTACTGTCGCTCGTCAGCGGTCTGGCCATAGACACCCTGCTGATGGTGAACAACTACCGCGACCGCGAGCAAGATGCCGTGAGTGGCAAGTGTACACTGGTAGTGCGCTATGGCCGGAAGTTCGGTGAAAATATGTATTTAGGGCTGGGTATTGCCGCCACGCTGCTCTGCCTCTGGTTTGTAAATACCGGCCGACTGACGCTGATCGAGTTTATCTGGGCCCCCTGCGTCTACCTCTGCATGCACGCCCTGACGTGGCGCAAGATGGTGAACATCCGCAGCGGCAAAGGGCTGAACCGTATCCTGGGCGAAACTTCACGCAACATGCTATTCCTGGGCATACTGCTGGCCGTAGCACTGGCTGCATAAACGCAGCAGGCATTCGGATTCATCTCATGAGACTATTTAAGGTCGTCTCATGAGATAAATTATTACCTTTTGCCGTACATCTTCTCGTAATAGTGCTGGTAGTCGCCGCTGGTTACTTCTTCCACCCACGCCTGGTTATTCAGATACCACTCAATGGTCTTCACGATACCGTCTTCGAACTTCGTTTCGGGATACCAGCCCAGAGCAGCGGTAATCTTTGCCGGGTCGATGGCATAGCGCTGGTCATGACCGAGACGGTCCTTCACGAAAGTAATCAGGTCTTCATTAATCCAGCTGATGTCAATCTGGCCATCTTCGCCTTTCGTCTTCTTCTTCAGGACTTCGCGATATTCGGGTTTCTCCGTCATCAGGCGGTGGATGGTGGCAATGGTCAGCTTCACAATTTCAAGGTTGGTCTTTTCGTTATGGCCACCTACGTTGTACACTTCACCTTCCACACCTTCGCGAACCACCAAGTCGATAGCTTTGCAATGGTCTTCTACATAGAGCCAGTCGCGCACATTGCTGCCGTCACCGTAGACAGGAAGTTTCTTTCCTTCCAGAATATTCTTGATGATAAGCGGGATCAACTTTTCGGGGAAGTGATACGGACCGTAGTTATTGGAACAACGGGTAATGGTCACCGGCATTTTATAGGTATCATGGTAAGCCATAACCACCATGTCGGCGCTGGTCTTGGAAGCACTGTATGGGCTATGCGGACAAAGCGGAGTTTGCTCCGTGAAGTAGCCGTCGGCACCCAACGAACCGTACACCTCGTCCGTAGACACCTGATGGTAACGCACACCCTTGCGCCAGGTAGGATAGCCATTCTCATCCTTACCCGTCACCCAGGCACGGCGAGCTGCATCCAGCAGGTTCTGCGTACCCAGAATATTAGTAACGAGGAAGAGCTGCGGATTCTCAATGCTACGGTCTACGTGACTCTCGGCAGCAAAGTTCACCACATAGTCGAATTTAAATTTGGCAAACAGTTCGTCGGCAAGTATCCGGTCGCAGATGTCACCTTTTACAAAGAAACAGCGTTCGTCATCAATGTCTTTAGCGATGGTTCCAAGGTTTCCGGCATAGGTTAAAGCATCAAGTATCACAAGCTGCACGTCATCATGCTTTGCCAGGATATACTTGATATAGTTCGCGCCGATAAATCCGGCAGCACCGGTTACAAGATAAGTCTTCATTTAAATTATAAATTAAAAATTGAATATTAAAAGTTATTAGCGGTGGGAATTGGCAAGTTCCATTAGGTAAGTGCCATATTCTGTTTTGCCAAGTTGCTCACCAAGACGGTAAAGCTGGTCGGCATCTATCCAACCCTTACGCCAGGCTATCTCTTCGATGCAGCTGACGCGGAAGCCCTGACGGTTCTGTATGGTAGCCACAAAGTTGCTTGCTTCCAGCAGGCTGTCACAGTTTCCGGTATCGAGCCATGCAAAACCACGACCGAAGATTTCGACTTTCAACGTGCCCTCGTCCAGATACAGACGATTCAAATCCGTAATTTCATATTCGCCACGGGCGGAAGGTTTCAGAGCGGCAGCCTTGGCAGTAACGGTAGAGTCGTAGAAATACAGACCGGGCACTGCATAGTTGCTCTTGGGCTGTGCAGGTTTCTCTTCAAGGGAAATTGCTTTTCCGTCGGCATCAAATTCCACCACACCATAAGCACGAGGGTCCTTCACATAATAACCGAAGATGCATGCACCTTTTTCAATGGAGGCAGCACGTTTCAGCATGGCAGAAAAGCCCTGTCCGTAGAACATGTTATCACCCAGAATGAGACATCCCGGCTCACCGTTCAGAAACTCGGCCCCCAACACGAAAGCCTGAGCCAGTCCGTTAGGCTGCTCTTGTATCTTATAAGCAAAGGACATTCCAAGCTCTTCACCCGTACCCAGCAATTCGCGAAACATGGGCAAGTCACGTGGAGTGGAGATAATCAGCACTTCGCGTATCCCCGCCAACATAAGCGTGGAAAGCGGATAATAAATCATTGGCTTGTCATAAACCGGCATAATCTGCTTGGAAATAGCCTTAGATAAGGGGTAAAGACGGGTGGCGCTACCACCGGCAAGAATAATTCCTTTCATATTTCAGTTCTTTTTTCGGTTGATACAAATATAGAATAAAATAAGAAGGAGGACAACGCCCCACGGCTCTCGGTGATCTATTCAGGCTACAAAGATAATGCAAACGGAATGCAGTACAAAATAATTTAAATTATTTTTAGGAGCTTTCTCACCCTGCGAGCTCTATCACTTCAAGGTCCTTGAACACTCCGTTGTCCACAATAAAGCGCACCATGGTACGTACTTTATGGAATCCGGAGATACCTGCAGCACCGGGATTGATGTGTAGCATATCAAGCGTTTTGTCATACTTTACCTTTAGTATATGGGAGTGTCCGCTGATGAAAAGCTTAGGCGGACGCACCAGGATACTGCCCCGTATGGAGGGATCATAATTGCCGGGATAACCGCCGATATGCTTTATCAAGACCTCGGCACCATCGACCGTGAAGCGGTTGATTTGCGGATAGACCTGACGGATGTCTTGCCCGTCGATGTTACCATACACGGCACGGAAAGGACGGAATGCCTCCAGCTTCCGGGCCACCTCCAGCGAACCGATGTCACCGGCATGCCAGATTTCATCACACGTCTCGAAATATTGCAGATATTTTTCATCCCAATAGCCGTGTGTATCGGATAATAAACCAACTTTTGTCATCTTTCTTTTGTTTATCTGTGCAAAGGTAACTATATTTGGGCAAATCTTGATGAAACCATGGAAAACCAATATCAATATTTTAAACGGGACATCAGTTGGCTGTCATTCAACTACCGTGTCCTGCTGGAAGCGGAAGATGATACTCTTCCACTATACGAACGCATTAACTTTATATCCATTTATTCTTCCAACTTGGAGGAATTCTACAAAATACGCGTTGCCGACCATAAGGCAATAGCTACCGGTGCCGCACAAAGTGACGAGGAAACAGTACAATCGACCATCGAACTGGTAGACGCAATCAATCTTGAAGTAAACCGCCAGATGGAGGACCGTATCCGCATCTATGAACAGAAAATACTTCCTGCCCTGAAGAAAAACCATATCATCTTTTATCAGAGCCGCAACGTAGAACCGTTTCATCGTGACTTTGTACGACGTTTTTTCCGGGAAGAAATCTTCCCTTTCCTGCAGCCCGTACCTGTTTCCAAAGATAAGGTTATCTCCTTCCTGCGAGACAACCGCCTGTATCTGGCCGTCCGCCTTCACCTGAAAGGATTGCCGCCCGGTGCTCCCGGACGTACGCAGTACTTCGTGATGAAGCAACCTTACAGCAAAGTACCCCGTTTCATCGAACTACCCAAAGTGGGGAACAACTATTACCTGATGTTCATCGAAGATATCATCAAGGCCAATCTGGATGTGATCTTTCCCGGTTATGATGTGGACAGCAGTTATTGTATCAAGATTTCGCGCGATGCGGATATACTGATAGACGATGCCGCCAATACTTCCGAAATCATAGAACAAGTGAAGACCAAGGTGAAAAAGCGCAAGATAGGAGATGTCTGCCGTTTTGTGTACGATCGTGCCATGCCGCAGGACTTCCTCGACTACCTAATAGATGCTTTCCATATCGACCGCCGCGAACTGGTTCCAGGGGATAAGCACCTGAATCTGGAAGACTTACGACATCTGCCCAATCCGAATCCGAATATCCATCCCATCCGGAAACCGCAACCGATGAAGCTGACATGCCTCAACGAACGGGAGTCCATTTTTCAATATGTGGAGAAGAAGGATCTGTTATTGCATTACCCTTACCACTCTTTCGAGCACTTCACTCACTTCCTGTACGAGGCGGTGCACGAACCTACCGTACGCGAAATCATGGTAACCCAATACCGGGTGGCGGAAAACTCCGCTGTTATCAACACCCTGATAGCTGCCGCCCAAAATGGAAAGAAAGTCACGGTCTTCGTGGAACTGAAAGCCCGCTTCGATGAAGAGAATAACCTTGCCACCGCCGAAATGATGAAAGCATCGGGTATCAATATTATATATAGTATACCCAAATTAAAAGTACATGCCAAAGTTGCCCTCGTCCTGCGCCGTGACAAAGAGGATAAGAAACTGACCAGCTATGCATATATCAGCACCGGGAATTTCAATGAAAAGACCGCCACACTGTATGCCGACAGCGGACTCTTCACCTGCAATCCCATCATCGTCAATGACCTTCACAATCTGTTCCGCACCTTACGGGGAAAAGAGAATCCTGTATTCCACCGGTTACTGGTGGCACGCTTCAACCTGATACCGGAACTAAACCGCCTCATCGATCATGAAATGAAACTGGCAAGGAAGGGTAAGAAAGGCCGGATCATCCTTAAAATGAATGCGCTGCAGGACCCCACCATGATAGACCGTCTGTATGAAGCCTCACAGGCCGGTGTGGAAATAGACCTGATCATACGCGGCATTTGCTGCCTGATACCGGGACAGAAATACAGTCGTAACATTCGTGTAACACGTATTGTGGATACATTTCTGGAACATGCCCGTATATGGTACTTCGGTAATGGTGGCAATCCGAAGCTCTTCCTCGGTTCACCGGACTGGATGCGGCGTAATCTTTACCGCCGCATTGAAGCCGTGACCCCTATACTGGACCCCGATGCCAAGCAAGAACTGATAGACATGCTCTCCATCCAGCTTTCAGACAAGCGTAAGGCCTGTTTCGTGGATGAAAATTTGCATAACTGCTGGAAATCGGCCCATCCGCTGAAAGAAAAAGTACGTTCGCAGTATACCTTTTATGAATACTTGAAAAAGAGAATTGAATAGTTTTGTAACATTTCTGTAATATGTATGACACCTCGCTGCAACACGGTTTCCGTTCCTTTGCAGCCAGAAATAAAATACATCATTATGGAAACTATTTATCTATGCATTGTCATCTTCCTGTTCGTCCTCGCGGTGTTCGACCTCATCGTGGGCGTCAGTAATGATGCAGTCAATTTTCTCCAATCGTCAGTCGGTGCAAAAGCTGCATCTTTCAAAACCGTGTTGTTTATCGCCGGTATAGGCGTATTCATCGGCGCAGCATTGTCCAACGGCATGATGGATATTGCACGGCACGGTATCTATCAGCCACAGCACTTTTATTTTGCCGAAATCATGTGCATCCTGCTTGCCGTGATGCTAACGGACGTAGTCTTGCTGGATGTCTTCAACACAATGGGTATGCCTACTTCCACTACCGTGTCTATGGTATTCGAGCTACTCGGAGGTACATTTGCCCTGGCACTCATCAAAGTAAACAACAGCGACACACTGGGGCTCGGCGATCTTATCAATACAGACAAAGCCCTATCCGTCATTATGGCCATCTTCGTCTCCGTCGCCATTGCTTTCTTCTTCGGTATGCTGGTACAATGGCTGGCACGTGTAATATTCACTTTCAACTACAAGAAGAGGATGAAATACAGCATTGGTATCTTCGGAGGTATTGCTGTTACATCCATCATCTACTTTATGCTGATAAAGGGGTTGAAAGACAGTTCATTCATGACTGCTGACAATAAACAGTGGATACAGGATAACACGGCAATGCTGATCGGTAGCTGTTTCATTTTCTTTACGATACTCATGCAGGTGTTGCACTGGCTCAAAGTAAATGTATTCAAAGTAGTGGTGCTGCTGGGTACTTTCGCACTGGCACTCGCCTTTGCCGGCAATGACCTCGTAAACTTTATAGGTGTACCCTTAGCTGGTTATTCCTCTTTCATAGACTTTACAACCAACGGAGCAGGCAGTTCGCCGGACGGCTTCCTGATGACTTCACTCCTCGGCCCGGCCAAGACACCGTGGTATTTCCTCTTTGGAGCAGGTGTCATCATGGTATATGCCCTTTGTACTTCTAAAAAAGCGCATAATGTAATCAAAACTTCCGTCGACCTTGCCCGTCAGGATGAAGGAGAAGAAAACTTCGGAAGCACCCCTATCGCCCGTACACTGGTACGCTTCAGTATGACATTATCCAACGGAATATCCAAAGTAATGCCCGAAGGCACGAAACGCTGGCTCGATACCCGCTTCCGTAAAGACGAGGCCATCATTGCCGATGGTGCAGCTTTCGACCTGGTTCGCGCTTCGGTAAATCTGGTACTGGCCGGTCTGCTCATTGCTTTAGGTACTTCATTGAAACTTCCTCTTTCCACCACTTACGTAACGTTCATGGTTGCCATGGGTACCTCACTTGCCGACCGGGCCTGGGGACGTGACTCTGCCGTATTCCGTATAACAGGCGTACTCAGTGTAATCGGTGGCTGGTTCATCACTGCCGGTGCGGCATTTACCATCTGTTTCTTTGTGGCCATGGTTATCCATTTCGGAGGCACGTTTGCTATCATAGCACTGATCGGCCTGGCGATATTCACACTGATCCGCAGCCAGGTAATGTACAAGAAACGCAAAGCTAAAGAAAAGGGTAATGAGACCCTCAAACAGCTGATGCAAAGTAATAACAATACAGAAATTCTGGATTTGCTGCGTAAGCATACCCGCGAAGAACTGGTTAAGGTATTGGAGTTCACAGAAGAGAACTTCGAACGTACGGTTACTGCTTTCTTGCATGAGAACCTGCGCGGTCTGCGTCGTGCCATGGGATCGGTAAAATTCGAGAAACAACTCATTAAACAGATGAAACGTACAGGTACTCTTGCCATGTGTCGCTTAGACAACAATACTGTATTGGAAAAAGGCCTTTACTATTACCAGGGCAATGATTTTGCCAGCGAACTGGTTTACAGTATCGGACGCCTCTGCGAACCCTGCCTAGAGCACATCGACAATAATTTCAAGCCATTGGATACCATCCAGAAAGGTGAATTCTCTGATGTAACGGAAGATATCGTTTACTTACTACAGGTTTGCCGTCATAAGATGGAGAACAATGATTATGAGGATTTTGAAAATGAACTCCGGAAAGCGAATGATCTGAACGGACAACTGTCGCACCTGAAACGGGAAGAATTACAACGCATTCAGACTCAGTCCGGCAGTATCAAAGTCAGCATGGTATACCTGACAATGATACAGGAAGCACAAAATGTTGTTACTTACACTATTAACCTGATGAAGGTGAGCCGTAAGTTCCAATTGACAGAATAATTAAATATCAGTTTCAGACATAACGAAATGAGCCCTGCAACACAAATATTGCAGGGCTCATCTTATTTTTACTCTCCAAAGAATCAAGGACGTTTCAATCCCATTTTTGCCGCCCGTTCCATCATAAAAGCACGCGCTGCTTCGTATTCATTGGGAATCACCCCATCTAGAATGGCATCTTTAATGGCGCTTTTCAAAGCTCCCACTTCCCGGCAGGGTTCCAGATTGAAAGTTTCCATAATCTCTTCTCCACTGACAGGCGGTTGGAAATTGCGGACTCGGTCACGCTCTTCGAGGTCTTTCAACTTCTGGCGTACTAATTGGAAGTTATTCAGAAATCGCTGCTTACGCTCCATATTTTTAGAAGTGATATCAGCTTCACACAATGTCATCAAATCATCAATATCATCTCCGGCTTCAAAAAGAAGACGGCGGACAGCAGAATCGGTTACCACATCATCCGCTATCACAATAGGGCGCATATGCAGACTCACCAACTTCTGTACATACTTCATCTTCTCATTCATCGGCAGCTTCATCTTCCGGAAAATATCAGGAACCATCTTCTCACCAATGAAATTATGATTATGGAAAGTCCAACCTGCACGAGGCTCCCAACGTTTAGTGGCGGGTTTAGCTATATCATGCAGCAGTGCAGCCCACCGTAACCAAAGATTATCCGTTTTACAACTGATGTTATCGAGTACTTCCAATGTGTGATAGAAATTGTCCTTATGTGCCCGCCCATTACGTGTTTCCACACCTTGTAGGGTGGCCAGTTCCGGAAAAATCAGGGACAACAAACCGGAACGGTCCAAATCTATAAACCCTTTAGAGGGAATCGGAGAAAGTATTATCTTATTAAGTTCATCGGCAATACGCTCCTTGGAGATAATGGATATGCGCCCACAGTTGCGGCACAAAGACTCAAATGTAGTATCATCAATATAAAAGTTCAGCTGAGTGGCAAAACGGATGCACCGCATCATGCGCAACGGGTCGTCACTAAATGTAATATCCGGGTCAAGAGGAGTACGGATTGTTTTTTCTTTCAGATCTTCTATACCACCAAAGGGGTCTACCAATTCTCCGAACCGGCTCTGATTCAGGCAGACAGCCAATGCATTGATAGTAAAATCCCGCCGATTCTGATCGTCTTCCAATGTACCGTCTTCAACGATGGGTTTACGGGAGTCGCGCTGATAAGACTCCTTACGTGCACCAACAAATTCCACTTCTACCCCACGGTATTTTACTTGCGCGGTACCATAATTCTTAAACAGGGCTACGTGTGCTCCACGTCCCAAACGTTTACCCAGCGCTTCGGCCATCTCTATACCACTACCTACTACTACAACATCAATATCCTTAGAAAGGCGTTGCAGGAAAATATCGCGCACATATCCGCCGACTACATAACATTCCAATCCTAATTCATCTGCTGTCTCGGATATCCGTTTGAATATATCGTCACTGAAATGCTGTTTCAGTTCTTCTGCCGTCAATTCTATCATACTATACTTTTTAAAATAATTATTTAGTTTTCATCGGAGAAAGTAGCACTGTTTTTGGTCTATATTCCCTGCCTCTTCTCTCTCCATTCTTATCTGCTCCCTACCATCTCCGTAGTTACTCCGTGTCTATACACTTGGACTTGGTATGGAGTTGGTACGGGCTTGATACGGAGTTGGTACGGCCCGGGTATCAGATTGTTCTAAATTTCCGATATCTCCGGAAAACTAAAATACTATTTATCTATTTTCAGAGTGCAAAGATACGGATATTATTTCTAATTTTGCCCTCACTAACAGAACAACAGTAATTATGAAGAAAGTGACGCTCCTTGCGTGCCTCTGCTGCACGCTCTTATCTTGTGAAAATGTAGAAAAGAAAGCAGGTGAGAAACTGCAAACAGCCCGCGCAGCCTTCGAACGGGGAGACTTTAGCGAAGCAAAGATGCAGATAGACAGCATTAAAATACTATATCCCAAGGCTTTTGAAACCCGCCGGGAGGGCATTGGATTGATGCAACAAGTGGAACTGAAGGAGCAAGAAAAAACACTTGTTTACCTGGATAGCCTGCTTCAACAAAAACAAGGAGAACTGGATGCCCTGAAGGGTAAATTCACACTCGAAAAAGATACCGAATATCAACAAATAGGTAACTATTTGCACCCTTCACAAGTTATAGAGAAGAATCTGCACCGTTCCTATCTACGTTTCCAAGTGAATGAGAATGGGCAAATGAGCATGACTTCCATTTATTGCGGTCCCAGCAATATTCACCATGTAGGTGTAAAAGTAGTCGCCCCTGATGGTAGTTTTGCTGAGACACCTGCTTCCAAGGATAGTTATGAAACCACCGATTTGGGAGAAAAAATAGAAAAGGCGGACTTCAAAATGGGAGAAGATGGTAATGTAATAGGATTCCTTTACTTGAACAAGGACAAGAATATCAAAGTGAACTATCAAGGCGAACGCTCCTACTCCACTACTATGTCTCCGATAGACCGCCAGGCATTGGCAGGGGTTTATGAACTGGCACAGATACTTTCATCCATCACTCAGATAAAAAAAGAGATGGAAGAGGCGCACCTGAAGGTAGAATTCGTGAAACGAAAGATGCAGGAAAGAGAAGAAACAGAACAAGGAAAATAAACACGTAGACGATAACAAAGTAACAATAGTGATTAATTTGAATATTGGCTGAAACATATTTATCGCACAAGGTGAAGGCATAAAATAAGGAGCGCGGGACAACTACATTATGAAGTCATCCCGCGCTCCTTATAGTATAATTTATGCTATGAAAATTCTGTTACCACTGTAATTGCGGCAGGAACTTGCTCAGGCAAGTACGCAATGCACTCAACGTAATGGGTTTCACCAATACTTCCGAAGCACCGGCAGCCATTGCATTTTCACGGTCAGCCGTAAAAGCATAGGCAGTCTGCATAATGATAGGAAGTTCCTTTTCTTCTTCGCGAATGATCTTTGTCGCTTCCAGACCATTCATGATAGGCATTTTGATATCCATAAGGATAGCAGCTGTCTTTCCACGGTTCTCTTTGAACAGACCAACCATCTCTTCACCGTTCTTTGCCCACAATATCTCGCATTTCTTGCCAATAATAGCTTTTATCAATTTAAAGTTGCTATCATCGTCTTCCGCTACCAGTATCAGCGGACGGTAATCTTCTGACAAATTCCCTGTTTCCATGACCAATGTATTTTTGTTTAATGAGGCAAAGATATAAAAAATAATATAAATGTACTATCTTTAGAGAAGATAAGCTGCATCTCGGCATAACTTTTTCATGCAAGCATGAAAGTTCTACGCTCAATTTGCACTATCTTTGCGCCTCAATTTAAAAATAGAGTATGATTTCAATAGACGGACTGGCCGTAGAATTTGGCGGCACCACCTTATTCAGTGATATCTCCTTCGTTATTAATGAAAAAGACCGCATCGCCCTGATGGGAAAGAATGGAGCGGGGAAAAGTACCTTACTGAAAATTCTGGCAGGAGTACGCCAACCTACCCGGGGCAAAATTTCAGCACCCAAAGACAGTGTAATCGCTTATCTGCCGCAGCACCTGATGACGGAAGACGGACGAACTGTATTTCAGGAAACAGCACAAGCCTTCTCACATCTGCATGAGATGGAAGCAGAAATAGAACGCCTCAACAAGGAGTTGGAAACTCGCACCGATTACGAAAGTGACAGTTATATGGAACTGATCGAAACAGTCTCTGCCCTGAGTGAGAAATTTTACTCCATCGACTCCACCAACTATGAGGAAGATGTGGAAAAAGCTTTGTTAGGACTCGGCTTCACACGCGAAGACTTTGACCGTCAGACCAGTGACTTCAGCGGTGGATGGCGTATGCGCATCGAACTTGCCAAGTTGCTGCTGCAGAAACCAGATGTGTTGTTGCTGGATGAGCCTACCAATCACCTCGATATTGAAAGTATCCAGTGGCTGGAAGATTTCCTCATCAATAATGGTAAGGCTGTCATCGTCATCAGCCACGACCGTAAATTTGTGGATAACATCACTACCCGTACTATTGAAGTGACAATGGGACGGATTTATGACTATAAAGTAAATTACTCCAAATATCTGGAACTCCGCAAAGAACGTCGCGAACAACAGCAAAAGGCGTATGACGAACAACAGAAGTTCATAGCCGAAACCAAAGACTTCATCGAACGCTTCAAAGGCACTTATTCCAAAACTCTGCAAGTGCAAAGCCGCGTAAAGATGCTGGAGAAACTGGAAATCCTAGAAGTGGATGAGGAAGATACTTCGGCATTGCGGCTGAAGTTCCCGCCATCACCACGCTCAGGTAACTATCCGGTAATCATGGAAAACGTGGGCAAAACCTATGGTGACCATGTAGTATTCAAGAATGCTACGCTGACTGTAGAACGGGGAGACAAATTAGCTTTTGTCGGTAAGAACGGTGAGGGTAAGTCTACGCTGGTGAAGTGTATCATGAAAGAGATTGAGCACGATGGTACACTGACACTCGGGCACAATGTACAGATCGGTTATTTTGCACAGAATCAGGCGTCTATGCTGGATGAGAGCCTTACGGTATTCCAGACGATTGACGATGTGGCAAAAGGAGAAATACGTAACAAGATACGCGACTTGCTGGGTGCTTTTATGTTTGGTGGCCCTGAACAATCCATGAAAAAGGTAAAAGTGCTTTCCGGTGGAGAACGCACCCGGCTTGCTATGATTAAGTTGCTGCTGGAACCGGTGAACCTGCTGATTCTGGATGAGCCGACAAACCACCTGGACATGAAAACTAAAGATATCCTGAAGCAAGCTCTGCTGGATTTTGATGGTACACTGATTGTTGTAAGCCACGACCGTGACTTCTTAGACGGGCTGGTTACCAAGATCTATGAATTCGGTAATAAACAAGTGAAAGAACACCTGAGCGGTATCTACGAATTCCTGGAAAAGAAGAAAATGGAGTCGCTCCGCGAACTGGAAAGGTAAACGTTCCTTAACAAGGCTTCTGCAACTTTTCTTGCGTCATAGTGTTTTATTTCCATAAACCTTTAACTACGAGAATAATGAAACGATATGACGCAATAATAATAGGATTTGGCAAAGGTGGAAAATTACTGGCAGCCGAATTAGCCAACCGCAACTGGAAAGTGGCGGTTATAGAACGTTCCTCTGAAATGTACGGTGGGACTTGTATAAACGTAGGATGCATCCCTACCAAAACCATGATACACGAAGCTGAATTTGCTGAGCGTATCTACCAGAATGATTATGAAAAACAGTCCAAGTTATATTCTCTTGCCCTGAAACGCAAAGATAAGTTGGTCATGTACCTACGGGAAAAGAATGTCGAGAGTCTGACAGGCAACCCTAATATCACATTATATGACGGAACCGCTTCTTTTGTATGCGAAGATACGGTGAAAGTAACTCTTGCATCCGGAAAGGATGAAAAATCTTTCGAACTGGAAGGAAAAGAAATATTTATCAATACCGGTTCTACACCTATCCTGCCGGATATAGACGGATTAAGAGATAGTAAATATGTATATACCAGTGAAACATTACTCCATGCAGATGTTCTTCCACAACATTTACTAATCATAGGCAGTGGTGCCATCGGACTGGAATTCGCAACCATGTATGCCGGATTCGGCAGTAAGGTCACTATTCTGGAAGCCGGTAAACGTTTTCTGCCGAAAGCAGACCGGGAGATTGCCGAATACATGCAGGAAAGTTTAAAAAGAAAAAATATAGAGATACGCCTGAATGCCCGCGTACAGTCATTGCATGATACAGCAGACGGTATCACAGCTGCCTATACGGATGCCTCGGACGATACACCTTATTTTCTGGAAGGAGATGCCCTGCTCATTGCAACAGGCCGTAAACCGATGATAGATGATCTGCATCTGGAAAAAGCCAGAGTACAAGTCAACGCACAGGGAGCAATAATTGTAAATGAACAATTACGCACTACTGTACCACATATCTGGGCTTTGGGAGATGTGAGAGGTGGAGAAATGTATGATTACCTTTCCATCGATGACTCCCGCATTATCCTGAATCATTTATTCGGTAATAAGGAACGATCTATCGACGACCGCAATCCTGTGCCTTACGCCATCTTCACAGATCCTCCGATGGCACATATCGGTCTGACAGAGGAAGATGCTGTGAAACGAGGTTATCCTATCAAGATATCACGTTTGCCAGCCTCAGCTATTCCGCGTGCGCGTACTTTGCAGAATATGGATGGCATGTTGAAAGCTATCGTAAATACGGATACAGAGAAAATTCTGGGCTGTTCCCTCTTTTGTGTGAATGCACCGGAACTTATTAATCTGGTAGCGTTTGCCATAAAGACCGGACAGAAATCTTCAGCTTTACGTAGCTTTATATTCACCCATCCCAGTATGAGTGAAGGTTTAAATGGATTATTCAAGGCTTTTTAATAACTAACATTTGGTAATTAAGCCGTTAACCTCTATCTTTGTCCGCAATTAGAAAATTAAGATGCAGAAGAAACGGTATATAACATTTTTCCTAATGTTCATCAGCATGGTCATGCTGGTAGTGCCGGTTATTCCTCATCACCACCACAACAACGGGTTGATATGCATGAAGAATGATATAGCTCCCGATTGTTGCGGACAACAACACAACTCGGATAACGAACATTGCTGTTGCGATACGGGATGTGTAACGACTCACTTCTTCCAGCAAACTCCTAGCTCGGACAATGGATGGGCACATCCGGACTTTCCGCTGGTTATTACATTATTTTCCGAACCACTCCTCCGATTATTAGTCCTACCCGAAGAAAGCGGGCAAAGACAGGACTGCATATATCAGGAGTCACTTCATGGCACGTATCTTACACGTGCCACAGGACTTCGCGCACCTCCGTGTATTCTTACTTTATCGTAAAGTCTGCAACTTTATTGCAGGCTTTTATCTCTAATTTTGCACACAGATAAAAGTAAGAACATAAAAATATCATCATGAAAAAAATTCTTTTTATGGGAGTCATGGGTCTATTCCTATTGGGTTCCTGCAATAGTAAATCCGGAGACGGACACGAAGGTCACAATCATGAAACAGAAAAGCATGAGCACGAAGGTTGCGATCATGATCATGAGGGCGAAGACCACAATCACGAAGGTGACGAACACAACCACGATGGACATGACCACGGTGAAGTAGTAGCAGCCGGACATAGTGACGAAATCATTCTGCCCCCCGCCAAGGCGCAGGCTGCCGGAGTAAAATCCAATGTTGTAGAACCAGGAATTTTCCATCAAGTTATAAAAACCAGCGGCCAGGTAATGGCAGCACAAGGAGACGAAAGCGTTGCTGTAGCAACAGTGGCAGGTGTAGTAACTTTCCGTGGAAAAGTTATCGAGGGCATGAGTGTCAGCAAAGGTACACCGTTGGTTATATTGTCTTCTAAAAATATGGCGGATGGTGACCCTGTAGAACGGGCACGCATCGCTTATGAAGTATCCAAGAAAGAATACGAGCGTATGAAATCCCTTGTAGGAAATAAGATTGTTTCTGAAAAGGATTTCGCTCAGGCTGAACAAGCGTATGAGAATGCACGTATCAGCTACGAAGCCGTAGCCAAAAACAGTTCGGCAAGCGGACAAGCCGTGGTTTCCCCCATCAGTGGATATGTAAAAAGCCTGTTAGTGAAAGAAGGCGATTACGTAGCGGTGGGACAACCGTTAGTCAGCATTACGCAAAACCGCAAATTATTCTTGCGTGCTGACGTTTCAGAGAAATATTACCAATATCTTCGTACTATTGGTTCTGCTAACTTCTGTACTCCTTATAATAATAAGGTATACGCATTGAAAGACTTAGACGGACGTCTTCTCTCTTATGGCAAAGCCTCGGGTGGAGACGGTGGATATTATGTACCTGTAACCTTTGAGTTTGACAACAAAGGTGATATCATCCCCGGTTCCTTTGTAGAAATCTTCTTATTGTCTTCCCCTATAGAAAATGTAATATCCCTACCCCATTCAGCATTGACTGAAGAACAAGGCAGTTTCTTTGTCTACCTGCAACTGGATGAAGAAGGATATAAGAAACAACTCGTGACTCTTGGAGCCGATAACGGTGAAAGCGTACAGATTCTCTCAGGTGTAAAAGCAGGAGACCGCGTGGTAACCGAAGGAGCTTATCAAGTGAAACTGGCAAGCGCTACAAATGCAATACCGGCACACAGTCACGAACACTAAAAAACAGTGGTAAGTGATGAAGTTATAGAGTGATAAAGCAACTTCACCCTATCACATTATCACATTAACACTCTAACACTTTAATCAACATGTTAAACAAGATTATACATTTCTCACTTCATAACCGCATCCTGGTGCTTGTAGCCTCGGTGTTGTTACTGATAGGCGGAACTTACACCGCCATGCACACGGAAGTGGACGTATTTCCAGATCTCAATGCACCTACGGTTGTCATCATGACTGAGGCAAACGGTATGGCGGCAGAAGAAGTGGAACAACTCGTCACATTTCCTGTTGAAACAGCAGTGAACGGTGCAACAGGTGTGCGCCGCGTGCGTTCTTCATCTACCAATGGATTCTCAGTAGTATGGGTAGAATTCGATTGGGATACGGATATTTATCTGGCCCGGCAAATTGTTAGCGAGAAGCTGGCTGTTGTAAGCGAAAGCCTGCCTACCGGTGTAGGAAAACCGACACTGGGTCCACAATCATCCATTCTGGGCGAGATGCTGATTATCGGTCTGACTGCCGACTCTACCTCTATGCTTGACCTGCGTACAATAGCTGACTGGACCATCCGTCCGCGCTTACTCTCTACAGGCGGTGTGGCACAGGTAGCAGTACTGGGTGGTGATATAAAGGAATATCAGATACAATTAGATCCGGAACGGATGCGGCATTACGGCGTTACGCTGAATGAAATTATGACCGTAACCCGTGAAATGAATCTGAATGCAAACGGTGGTGTGCTATATGAATATGGCAATGAATACATTGTACGTGGAGTACTTTCTACCGATCGGGTAGATCAACTGGCACGTGCCGTGGTACGTGGTGGAACCGCTTCGGGCAGTGCTCCTATTCTGTTGGAAGACATTGCAGACGTACACATTGGAGCAAAATTACCCAAACTGGGTACAGCATCTGAACGGGGTAAAGCTGCCGTATTGTTGACTGTAACCAAACAACCGGCCACCAGCACGCTGGAATTAACGGATAAATTGGAAGCATCTTTAGAAGATTTACAGAAAAATCTGCCACCGGATGTAAAGGTCAGCACAGACATTTTCCGACAAAGTCGCTTTATCGAAAGCTCCATCGGAAACGTACAGAAGTCCTTGTTCGAAGGAGGTATCTTCGTGGTGATTGTACTATTCCTGTTCCTTGCAAATGTACGTACAACAGTGATCTCATTGGTTACACTACCACTTTCATTGATTACTTCACTGGTGACGCTGCATTATATGGGATTCACAATCAACACAATGAGTCTCGGTGGTCTTGCCATCGCTATCGGTTCGTTAGTGGATGATGCCATTGTGGACGTGGAAAACGTATATAAACGACTCCACGAAAACAAGTTGAAACCTGTGAAAGAACGACTTTCCATATTGGAAGTGGTATTCAACGCATCGAAAGAAGTACGTATGCCTATCCTGAACTCTACGCTGATTATCGTAGTTAGTTTCGTGCCCTTATTCTTCCTCACAGGTATGGAAGGCCGCATGCTGGTTCCTCTGGGTATTGCGTTCATTGTAGCATTGGCTGCTTCTACGGTAGTAGCACTGACGGTTACACCGGTACTTTGCTCTTATCTTTTGGGAAAAGACAAGAAGAAGGAAGAGAGAGAAAGCAGTGACTCGTATGTAGCACGTAAAATGAAACAATGGTATGGCGCTGCACTGGCTTTCGTACTGGGACATAAGAAGATCGTATTGGGCAGTACTATTGGTTTGTTCGTAGTAGCCTTGGCATGTTTCTTCACATTGGGCCGTTCGTTCCTGCCACCTTTCAACGAAGGTTCGTTTACGATCAACATATCTTCTTTGCCGGGTATCTCGCTGGAAGAAAGTGACAAGATGGGACATCGTGCAGAGGAATTGCTACTCAGTATTCCTGAAATACAAACCGTTGCCCGCAAGACCGGACGTGCCGAACTGGACGAACATGCACTTGGAGTGAATGTTTCCGAAATAGAAGCTCCGTTCGAACTGAAAGACCGTTCACGTAGTGAAATGGTTGCTGAAGTACGTGAGAAGTTAGGTACTATCGTAGGAGCAAACATAGAAATCGGCCAACCTATCAGTCATCGTATCGATGCTATGCTTAGCGGTACGAAAGCAAACATTGCAATTAAACTGTTTGGTGATGACCTGAACCGCATGTTTACTTTGGGTAATGAAATCAAAGGTGCCATCCAGGATATTCCGGGTATTGCCGACCTGAATGTAGAACAACAGATAGAACGTCCTCAGCTTATCATTTCACCCAAGCGGGAAATGCTGGCTAAGTTTGGTATCTCATTACCGGAATTCTCTGAGTTCGTGAATGTCTGCCTTGCAGGTGAAACCGTATCACAGGTTTACGAGAAGGGCAAAAGCTTTGACCTTACCGTACGTGTACGTGATGACCTCCGCGACGAAATGGAGAAGATACGCAACTTGATGATAGATACCAGTGACGGACAGAAAATACCGTTGAACTACATCGCCGAAGTACGTTCTGCAATGGGACCGAATACTATCAGCCGCGAGAACGTGAAACGTAAAATCGTGATCTCTACCAATGTTGCCGACCGCGACTTGCGCAGTGTGGTGAATGATATTCAGACTCGCGTGGATAAGGACATCAAATTACCGGAAGGATATCACCTGGAATACGGTGGTCAGTTTGAAAGTGAACAGGCGGCAAGCCGCACCTTGTTACTCACATCGCTGATGAGTATTGCGGTGATCTTCTTACTACTTTATCATGAATTCCGCAGTGTAAAAGAGAGTGCAATTATACTTATCAACCTGCCGTTGGCATTGATCGGTGGTGTGTTTGCTTTGTTGATGACAACGGGAGAAGTGAGTATTCCGGCTATTATCGGTTTTATTTCACTGTTCGGTATCGCTACCCGAAATGGTATGTTGCTGATCAGCCACTACAACCATTTACAACAGGAAGAGGGAATCGGTGTGTACGACAGCGTAATCCGTGGCTCAATGGACCGTTTGAATCCAATTCTGATGACCGCGTTGTCTTCTGCTCTTGCACTTATTCCGTTGGCACTGGGAGGTGATTTGCCGGGTAATGAAATCCAAAGCCCGATGGCGAAGGTTATTCTCGGAGGTCTTTTAACTTCCACGTTCCTGAACGGTTTCATCATTCCGATTGTTTATCTGATGATGCACCGGAAACCGGCGAATTAACATCCATATAACTATTAACAATATCAAATAATGAAACGAATTCTTATATTTAGTTTTATCACTTTTTTCCTATATGCGGGGATGCGTGCCCAATCGATTGGCATAGACGAAGTGCTGCACCGCATTGAAGCGAACAATAAGGAGTTGCAGGCTAATGCGCAACTTATCACTTCACAGAAATTGGAAAACAAGTCGGAAAACAATTTGCCTGATCCCACTCTCTCGTATGCCCATTTGTGGGGTTCGGAAGATAAGAGCGAGACGATAGGTGAACTTGTTGTTTCCCAAAGCTTTGATTTCCCTACTTTATATGCTACACGCGGAAAAGTAAATCGACTCAAAACCGGTGCGCTTGATGCACAGTCTGCTGCTTTCCGTCAACAATTGTTGTTGCAAGCCAAGGAGCTTTGTTTCGATATCATCATGTTACAGCATCAGCAAGTGATTCTGGATGAACGCATGAAACAGGCTGAGGAACTCTCCACATACTACAAGAAACGTCTGGAAACAGGTGATGCCAATGTATTGGAAACAAACAAAATCAATCTGGAATTACTGAATGTACGTACAGAGTTCCGCGCCAATCAGACTGCGCTTGATAATGCCTGGAAATCTCTCCTTGCACTCAACGGAGACCAGTCTTTGCAAGACAATGAACTGAGCAGTTTCCGTTCCATCAATGATTATCCATTGCCGCTTCTTCCTAACAACTATGAACAGTTACGTTCGGAAGTGTTGGCAGCCGATCAGACTTTGCTGTCATTGAGCAGTGAAAGTGCTGCTGCCCGCAAACAGATTTCTGCAAGTAAGCAAGGCTGGTTGCCAAAATTGGAACTGGGATATCGCCGTAATACTGAGTCCGGTACTCCGTTCAATGGAGTTGTAGTGGGCTTTTCTTTCCCACTGTTTGAAAACCGCAATAAGGTGAAGATAGCCAAAGCACAATCTCTGAATCTCGACTATCAGAAAGAGAACGCTACTTTTCAAGCTGAGGCGACCTTAGCAAAACTGTATAGTGAGGCGCAATCATTGCAAACCTCCATACAGGAATATAGGGAAGCATTCAGTTCACAACAAGATCTTGCATTACTGAAACAAGCCCTTACCGGTGGACAGATCAGCGTGATAGAGTATTTTGTAGAAGTTTCTGTGATTTATCAAAGTAAACAGAATCTGCTTCAATTGGAAAATCAGTATCAGAAGGTAATGGCACAGATATATAAGAGTAAACTATAAGAATATATTCTTATTATATTTATAAAGAAAGCGAAGAACCAACTCCGGCAATTGAAGGAGTTGATTCTTCGCTTTCTTTATAAATAGCATAACAAATCACAGTTTCGTAATTTTCCCCATAAAGAGAATTGCTCCCGTACTCTTTTCCTTAATCACAAAAGCAAAAGGACGGTCTACATAGAAAGATATAGGAGTAGATGGTCCAACGGAAGTTTCAAACATTCCACCAACTGTAACAGCTGCTGCTTCAGTGCCTTCCTCATCTACATTTACATAAGTAAATTGCTGCAAAAGACCAATATATAACTCGGCTGCCGACATTTTAGAGAAATCAGCCTTATAACCATCAAAGGCATCCTTCATCCCCATAGCAACCATATCCTCTATGAGCATCTTGTTATACTCCACTTTGAAACGGGGAAGTTTAACCTGCAATTGTCTGCCCGACAAAGCTGCATTCCACTCTTTCCAGTTTTCATAAGTCAACTCGGACAAACTCTCATCCAAAGTCTTATCCACGGCAGGCAATAAGAGCACCATACTGAAAGCTTCGTTACCATACGGCAATTCTGCGATGGAGAATGCTGAGTTCTGAGCATAATTAAACGTTTCTGTCTGATTCATCATATTCACTTTCTGCTCAGTACCATCAGAATTAGTAAAATTTTCCTGGCGAGTATCCGATTTTTGGAATTGACTCTTCCAGATACCTTTGAAGTAGAGTGCATTAATCAAATACATACGTGCATCTTCCGGTATTCTCTGTATAACCTCTTTTATACAATTATTCGTCTGCTCGGCACACCATTGGTTTATCACATCTTTCGCTGTGGGAGATGCAAAGTCAAGCTCCTGCACCTGTGCATCGTACATTTTCTTATTCACATCCACAAAGGAGTCGTAAACCTTAAAACCTTCCTTTATCCAGATAGAATTGGCAATTCCTAATTGAGTGGTATTATCCAAATCCAATAAAGCTGAAGTTAGTTTTTGATTATAGTTATTCAGATCATCAAGAGAGAAAGAAGCGGCAGGAAATCCCAATACGTTCTGCATTTCAGTAAGCGTATTGCCCGAAGCTCCGTTAGTAATCATTGATAAGCAAAGCGATGCACTCAATGGAGACACAAAGACATTCGGCTTTTCCTTTTCGGTACTGCACACCTGATCGAAGAAACGGAAAGCAAAGTCTGTACCTTTGTCCATTAAAGCTTGTTCCACACGGGTGAGATTGATGTCTTGACGTGGTTTAGGTTCCGGTTGAGGAGGGTTCTCATCATTCTGACAAGCTGCAAGGATACTGAGTAGGCTTAGCGCAGCAATAGTTTTCTTTAGCATAAGCATTATAGTATTAGTTTTCTATTAAGTTACTCTGTTAGAATAAATGCATAAATTTATAAAATACTGCACCACATTACAAATTAAACATAAATCTTTCTTATCTTTGCTCCCGGTTTTGTTGGAGTATGCCTTTCGGTATACTCCATGAAAAGGGAATTGGGTGTGACTCCCAAACAGTCCCGCTGCTGTGATCTCCTATTGCAGGATTTGCCAATCACCTGTGCCACTGCCAATATTCGTATGGTGGGAAGGCGGTAAATCCGGAGTAAGTCAGAAGACCTGCAAAACCGATCATTTCTTATGCCTTCGAGGAAAGGGCATGAGGTGTATCTATTTTTATAGCTTTCTATATATGATAAAAGATAATCTATGTCGGTACATCTGGCTACGGTTTTATTTGTTTTGCTTTGTATGTTGGCTTTGCGCCAGCCTGCAAGCACAACAGGTGGGAGACTCCATTACAGGAAAAGTACATGCAATTCCGGAAGTGGGGATAAAAGGTCGGCGTGTACCACCGGCTCTCTCAGCAACCGCCCCGCTCCAACAGATGAAGAAAACTGATATGGAACGTTTGGGAGTATCGGATGTGGCCGATGCAGTTCGCCATTTCTCGGGAGTCAGCGTTAAGGATTATGGTGGAGTTGGTGGATTAAAGACTGTTTCTGTACGCAGTTTGGGAGCGCAACATACAGCAGTCAGCTATGACGGAGTGACAGTCAGTGATTGTCAGTCAGGGCAGGTAGATATCTCCCGTTTTTCGTTAGACAATGTTTCTGAACTGGCACTCAGCATTGGGCAGAGTGATAATATTTACCAGACAGCAAAGATGTTTGCCTCTGCCGGTGCTTTAAGTATCGAAACCGCACGTCCGGACTTTAGTGACAGACCTTTACGGTTGCTTGCAAATATGAAAACCGGTTCTTACGGGCTTGCTAATCCTTCTTTATTTTATGCTCAAAAATTAAGTAACCGTTTCAGTCTTTCTGCCCATGCTGATTATTTACGAGCAGACGGCAATTATCCTTTCAAAATGTGGAATGGGAACAAACTGATTGACTCCAAACGAAACAATAGTGATATAGAGACTTATCGGGCAGAATTAAATTTGTTTGTAACTCTGAATGAGAAACAGGATTTGAAAGCCAAAGTTTATCTCTTTGATTCGGAAAGAGGGTTACCCGGCGGAGTAATTTATGACAATCCGTATGCTGCCGAAAGACTATATGACCGTAATTACTTCGGCCAATTGAAGTATGAGAATCGGTTCTCTGAGAAATGGAAACTACAAGCAAGTGGAAAATTTAACTTCAGCTGGAACCGGGACTATAATAATGAATCTTCCGGTATTACAGACAATCGTTTCCGCCAGACTGAGACTTACTTATCCGCTACCCTATGGAACGAACCGGTGAAAGGGTTATCTTTCTCATTAGCACAGGATTTCGCCTATAACTATTTGTCAACGACTTTACAGAACAATCAATATCCGGAACGTTTCACCTATTTAACAGCAATAGCCACACACTATAAAAGCAACCGATTTTCTGCTACCGCTTCCCTGCTGAATACTTATATTACAGAGAATGTACGGACAGGAAAAGCTGCTGCAGACCGTAAACGCCTTTCCCCCGCTGTCAGTCTGTCGTGGAAACCATTTGATTTTGGTCTACGTTTCAGAGCTTCATACAAAGATATCTTCCGTACACCGACATTCAATGATTTGTATTATCTGGTAATTGGCAACCATAATTTAAAGCCTGAAGTTACCCGGCAATTCAATGTAGGTACAACGTGGAGTTCTACTTCATTGGAATTTATCGACTATCTAAGCCTTTCAGTAGATGCTTATTATAATCGGGTGAAAGATAAAATTGTGGCAGTACCCACTATGTTTATCTGGAAGATGATGAATTTAGGTAAAGTCGAAACCATTGGTACGGATATTAACCTGGCAATTGAAAAAGAATTAGCAGAACATTATAAGTTATATCTCACAGGAACTTACAACTTCATGCAAGCGGAAGATATTACTGACCGTAATTCTAAAATATGGCGGAATCAGATTATATATACTCCGAAGCATTCAGGTTCAGGAAGTCTGACTTTTGAGAACCCGTATGTCAACCTGACTTATAACATAATGTACGCTTCGGAACGCTATTCAATTGCCCAGAACATTCCGGAAAATCGTATTAAATCTTACACTGACCACAGTATATCACTCTCGCATACCTTTAAATGGAAGAAGCAGTCACTACGCATACAGCTGGATGCCTTGAACTTGAGTGATAAGAACTACGAAATAGTCCGCTTCTACCCGATGCCCGGACGCAATTACAAAGTAACAATCAACTATAAATTATAAACTAAAAACAAAAACTATGAAGAAGTATTGGTATAAAACCGCCATGCTGGTTATAGCATTAGGAGCATTTACCGCATGTAGTGATGATGACGAACCGACAATTCCGAAAGGACCGATAGCACCTGTTAATGGAGCATATGTTATTAATACAGGAAACTGGGGAGAGAATAATGGTACTATACAATGGTATGACAGAGATCTGAAGACAATTAGTGCAGATTTGTTTGCAGCTGCCAACGGAGCAGGTATCGGTGATGCACAGGACTTGTGTATATATGGTACAAAAATATATATCACTTGTTCCAGTTCAGCCAAGATTGAAGTGGTGGACAGAAAAGATTTCGCTCGTATAAAAACGTTGAACTTAAAAGACGAAAGTGAGAAGTCTATCCAACCACGATATATGACAGCTACCGGAGGAAATGTTTATTTCACCTCATACGATGGCACGGTATCACGCTTGGACACCACGAACCTCTCCATCACCGGAAAGATAGAAATAGGAGATCATCCGGAAGCATTGACTTCTGCAAATGGAAAACTCTATGTAAATCTGTCAAATTATAACAATGATGGTACCGGCAAATACGTGGCAGTTGTCGATATTGCTACTTTCAAGAAAACGAAAAACATAGAAGTACTTCTCAATCCTTATGATGTTTGTACAACCGGAGAAGACGGAAAAGTATATTTCATTTCATGTGGAGATTTCAGAGGAAATCCAGTTCAGACATTACAATGCATCGACCCGCAAACAGATCAGGTTACGGAAATATGCCCAGCCAGCAAAATAGCAATAAAAAACAACAAGATCTATCTCATTTATGCAGAATATTACGAAGATGCCGCTCCTAAAAGCATTTCTGTATATGACATGAATACCAAGCAAACTACGCGGTTTGCCAACTACAGCGATTTCTCCAATCCTGGTAATATTGTAGTCGACCCGGCTACAGGAGATGTAATTATCATCGATCAACCCTTCTCTGCTCTCAACGACATATATGTTTATGGTAGTGACGGCGTACTTAAAAAGAAGTTGGAAACCGGATACTATACCACTAATATGCGTTTTGTAACTGAATAACAGCATGAAACAAATTTCTTTCTTTCTAACCTTTTGGGTGACAGTGTTACTTCTTTCCGCCTGTAGCGGAAAGAACAGCACTGCTTCCGGCTCTGCACAAGGAGACACCATCCCGCTGCACTACTCCGCTAATCTCTCTCTGATAGATTACGAAGATTACATCGTTGCACAGCTACGCAATCCCTGGGATACAGCAAAGATACTACACACCTATGTATTAGTAGACAAAAAACAGCCGTTGCCCCATGAACTGCCTCAAGGCACCCTTGTTCGCACTCCACTTAGTAAAGCCGTCATTTACTCATCCGTTCATTGCAGCTTACTGAAAGACTTTGGTGATTTGAATAGCATTGGTGGCGTATGCGACTTGAAGTATATCAAACTACCGGAAATAGAGGAAGGATGTCGAAACGGAACCATCGCCGATGTAGGTGATGGAATGAATCCCAATATTGAGAAAATCATAGACCTGCATCCCGATGCCATCCTCCTTTCTCCTTTCGAAAACAGTGGTGGATACGGACGTGTAGAGAAACTGAATGTACCCATCATTGAATGTGCCGACTATATGGAAACCTCTTCATTGGGACGTGCCGAATGGATGCGTTTCTACGGTTTATTATTTGGTAAGAAAACAGAAGCAGATGCTATGTTTGCTTCGATAGAAAGAAATTATAAGGATTTGCAAGAATTAGTAAAGCCTATCTCTTTTGCTCCCTCCGTGATGTGTGATTTGAAAATAAGCTCTACCTGGTACACTCCGGGTGGTAACAGTACCATCGCCAAACTATACTCTGATGCAGGTGCCAACTATATTTTCAGAGAAGATACACATAGCGGCTCACTCCCCTATCCTTTCGAAGTTATCTTTGAGAAAGGTCAACAAACGGATTTCTGGCTGATACGCTACAATCAACCCGTAGATAAAACATACGGGGAACTTGAAAAAGAGTTTGCCCCTTATGCAGGTTTCCGTGCCTTCAAAGAACGGAACATCTACGGATGCAATACCAACCGGGTTCCTTTTTATGAAGAAACACCTTTCCATCCAGACTGGTTATTGAAAGATTTAATTAAGATATTTCATCCTTCACTGTTGGAAGGGTATGAACTGAGATATTACAATAAATTAGCAGAGTAAAATCTGCGGTCTATTTCAGAATGAAAGCAAAAGGATATATATATGGTATAGCACTGTCAGTCCTCATTCTCGTATTGATGGCTGCCAATCTCTGGTTCGGTTCAATCAATATCCCCGCCGGAGCAGTGTGGAATACCCTCACAGGAAATGAAGTAGAAAAAGCCAGCTGGACTTTTATTATCTGGGAGTCCCGTCTGCCACAAGCCGTCACGGCATTACTATGTGGTGCCGCACTCGCAGCTTCGGGACTGATGCTGCAAACGGCATTCAACAATCCACTGGCAGGTCCGTCCATCCTGGGCATTAACTCAGGGGCAAGTCTTGGCGTGGCGTTGGTGATGCTGGCAGGCGGAGGAAGCATTGCTACAGGGGTATTCACCTTATCCGGTTTCTTCTCCGTGATACTCGGTGCCTTCATCGGATCGATGGTGGTAATGGGACTTATCCTTTTCTTTTCTACACTGATTAAAAGCAATATCATGCTGCTGATTACAGGTATCATGATTGGTTATATCACTTCTTCCGCTATATCACTGCTCAATTTCTTTGCAACAGCCGAAGGGGTACATTCTTATATGATATGGGGTATGGGAAACTTTGGAGGGGTCTCATTGCAACAGCTCCCCTATTTCTCTATTTTCTGTCTGGCAGGTTTGTTACTTTCCATCTTGCTTATCAAACCTCTGAATGCCCTGCTACTGGGTACACGCTATGCTGAAAACTTAGGAGTAAACATCCGTCGCACAAGAAATCTGCTACTGATTGCTACCGGACTACTGACAGCTGTCACCACTGCTTTCTGCGGACCTGTGGCTTTCATCGGTCTGGCCGTTCCTCATATCTCCCGCCTGATGCTGGGCACATCCAATCATAATTCACTGCTTCCCGTTACTTTGCTGACGGGCGGTGTGATTGCTTTGCTCTGCAATCTGATCTGCATTCTTCCGGGCGAAGCAGGTATTATTCCTCTCAATGCGGTAACTCCAGTACTGGGTGCGCCTGTTATCATTTATGTCATTGTCAACCAACGTAAAATACAATACTTCAACTGATGGAGAAAGCTGTTATCACCGCAAGCGATTTATGCATCGGCTACCGCCAGGGAAAGCAAGAAAAACGGATACATGAGCATCTCTTCTTCCGGCTCTACCCCGGAGAACTGACTTGTCTGCTGGGAGCTAACGGAACCGGCAAATCGACTCTGCTCCGCACTTTGGCTGCTTCACAACCAGCGTTGTCGGGCGAATTACTTGTACAAGAAAAGCCGTTGTCCGCCTATTCCGAGAAAGAACGTTCACGTACCATCGGCGTAGTACTAACAGACAAGACCCTGGCAGGCGGACTGACCGTATATGAGTTAGTAGCCCTAGGACGGCAACCCCATACGGGCTTCTTCGGAAGACTGAGCAAAACAGATCATTCTATCATTGAAGAAGCTCTGGAAGCCGTAAGCATCAGCCATAAATCCCACAGCTATACCGCAGAGCTATCGGATGGGGAACGGCAAAAGGTTATGATTGCCAAGGCATTGGTACAAGAGTGCCCGCTCATTCTGCTGGATGAACCGACAGCGTTCCTGGATGTAGTGAGCCGCATCGAAATTATGACGTTGCTTCATCGTCTGGCAGTAGAACAAAAGAAAGCAATTCTGCTGTCCACTCATGACATAGAACAGGCATTGGTACTGGCAGATAAACTTTGGTTACTTTCCAAAGAAAACGGACTGCAATGCGGAGTAACGGAAGATATGATTCTGAGTCACCGCATGGACGGTCTGTTCTCCCGTAACGATATCCGGTTTGATTATGCGCACGGGGTATATTATCCCAAAGTAGACAGCCACCGCCATATCAGTGTAGAAGCCAATGATGAAGTATTGCTGCACTGGACAACAAACGCACTCAATCGTCATGGATACGCTTGTCATCCTGTCTCTTCACCAGAAACCAACGCATCACCGCGTTTGCAGGTTTTAGCTGCCGACCACCTCATATTACACACAGAGAAACAGAATGAATATCATTCTTTTGAACAGTTGCTTGCAAACATCTGATTAAGATTTCAGTAGCATCAGTATCTCATCCGGCAAGTATCCACTCCGGATGCGCCACTCCTGCGGGTAAAGATTATTAGCCCGGTTACCGATATTCTTCACAAAGCCCAGAGGAACATCCTTATACGTCAACAGCACATAACCGCGTGGAGTAGTGCCGGAAAGTACAATGGCTTCCTTACGCAAATAAGCAATAGCCTGTTCATAAGAGATCTCTTCACGGGGAAAAGCATCGGAAACCTGTACAGTGCTCATGGCAAGAGCATGATTGGGAATCAAGTCTTTTCCTTTCACTTCGGCAAGGGTAACACCTGCCTGAACAACACGAAGCGATTGTTGGAGGACGGATAATTCGGATATATATTCTTTAGGGAAAGCTGTAATATTCATTCCATTTGCAGAAACTTCATAGTCCTCTGCCGAAAGGAGCCAGGCACGTGCAGCCAATAATTGTTCCTTAGATGCTCCGGCGTTAACTTTAGAGCTACCCGTTTTTTTCTTTCCTTGTGAAGAAGTGGATTTGTAGCGGATTTGTGTTTCCTCTCCTTCCGGTTTACGAAGCACGGCAAGGAAAAAGCCTTCACCCTTTGTACGGTGAGGCAGGAAGCGATATACAGGAAAATCTTCACCTGCAAGCAAGTTTCCGGTAATGTTCCACTCTGCCGGAGCATCTACAGGAAGTATCTCTGCACCGAATTCATCGTGCATCCAACGGATATTCTCTTCATCTTCCTTCGTGTTATACGTACAAGTGCTATAGATAAGCAATCCACCGGGTTTCAGACTGGGCCATATATCGGAGATGATACGTCGCTGGCGTTGCCAACAGATTTCCACATTCTCCGGACTCCACTCGCTGACGGCAACAGGATCTTTACGGAACATGCCTTCACCGGAACAGGGTACATCGGTCAGGATAACATCGAAGAAGTCTTCCAGACCGGCGAAGTCTGCCGGATCATTATTGGTCACCACGACACCCGGATGCCCCCACTTCGTCAGATTCTCCGCCAGGATTTGCGAACGGTTGCGAATCACTTCGTTTGCTACCAGCAGGCTACCCACGGGCAGTACACTGCGGGCATGAGTAGATTTCCCGCCGGGAGCAGCGCAAAGGTCAAGCATTACGGAGGGTCTTTCGCCGATATATTGCTTTAATGCCTGCTCCACAAACATGGAAGATGCTTCCTGTACATAATAACATCCGGCATGAAACAACGGATCAAAGGTAAACGTCAATCGACGATCGAGATAGCAACCTGTTGCCGACCAAGGCACACGGTCGGAAGAGGCATGAAAAAGACTGAATGAAGAACCGGGTAGTTTTTCTTCATTCAGTCGGATGCTTACGGGCTGTTCGTCATTCAAGGCATCAGCCAGTTTGTTATATTCTTCATCTCCCAGGAGGGAACGGGTACGGTCTGCAAAAGATACGGGTAAGTCCATGTGCCAAATTGTTTTATGTCCGCAAAGGTAATGCAAATCAAATGCATAACTTTCATGCTTGCATAAAAAAGTTATGCTAAGATGTAGCTTACCTTCTTCAAAAGAACATAAAAAAGCAATACAAGACAAACCTGCCGGGCACTAAAAACTAAGCTTGACGCCCGCAAAGTAGGAACGAGGCGCTCCCGGACCATAAATGTAACCGGAATCACGAGTGGCTCCTTTATCAAAATCTTTCTGATAAGAGTTGAATATATTTTGTACTCCTACGTTGAATTGCAGGCACATGCCGGAGAAATCTATATCATAAGCGACTTTGGCACCCAGTTCAAAGAAATCCGGACTTTTCACCAACAAGTCTGCCGTACCATCCACTTCGGACATCAGGTGAGGCACATACATTTGCCCAGTATAATTACCGTTCAAGGCCACCGACAATGCCTTTGTGGGATTGAAAGTGGCAGTAAAATAGCCATAAACATCGGGAGTACGCAATATCCGGTCGCTATATCGTTCTTTGTCAGACAGGTGCTCTTTGTCTGCGCTCCACTCCTCGGGAGAGTCGTACAGACTGCGTTGCACGGTCAGTCCCGCCTGCAACTGGATTTTATCACGCCAAGCAATCTTTCCTTCCAATGTACCGCCATATACTTTTGCACCGGAACCGTTGACACGGGTTTGTATCAGATATCCGCTACCGTTCGGATCTTCTATCGGTGCTGTCAGAACAAACGGATCGGAGAGTTTCGTAAAGAAACCTTCTACTAACAGATTTGCCTGAAAGTCACCGAAATAGCGATACCAATCCATCGAAGCATTCACGCTGCGCGAACGTTCCTCTTTCAGATCTTTGGCACGGACGATGGAAATCAATTCGCCTCCCACATTGCTAATATGCAGGTCTTCGTCGAAAGCCTGCGGAGCACGAAAACCTTCGGCATAACTGAAACGGATATTTATATCTTGTGTAGGATTGTAACGGATATTGGTACGAGGGCTGAAGATGGCTTTATTCATAATACTGTTCTTATCCAGACGTCCGCCTATCAGGAAACTCCATTGTTCACTTTTCCATTCATTTTGCACGTAGGCGCTTGCTATGTTCACTATTTGCTTCAAGGGATCGGGCGTATACTTATCAATCAACTGTTGCAGACGGTCACCTGTTGCAGTAGGATCTTCCGTCAGGGCAGCATCGCGGTATTTTTGCATGTCTGTTGCCTTGTCATCCAGATTATCATGATTAAATTCCACACCACCCGTCAAGTCGGAAGGCATGAAGAAGAGCTTATCAAAATGATAGATATACTGAGCACCCAATACACCGGTAAAGTCTGTGGTATGCCCATAGGCACTGTAATAACTATCGCGCACGATATGCTGGGCAGAGGCGTATGCATTGAATGAGTGTTTCTGGTCCTTGGAAAAGGCACTGAACTTCAATCCGCCCGTATTGATGGAATGTTCAATCTGCTCCACCAGTCCGGGCTTACCGGAACCATTCAAATTGGCATCTTCGGCAATGTGAGGCGGCAGATCAAAGCGGTTACCGCCACGACGAAACTCTTCCATGTGATGATATTCCAGATTCAGCTTGGAATAGGGATTCAGTCTATAATAAGCGTTTATGCCTACTGTCTGGTTCTTCAATTTGGGCAATTCGGAGAAGCCGTCCCCATTGGAATCCCATGCCGAACGGTGACGGTTCTGCCCGTAGATGTAGGCTCCCATTTTGTTGTCCGAAGATACCAGGGAAAGATTAAGCGTGGTATTATTGTCAAACGAACTGGAGCCATCGAAATTGGAGATGGAGTGAGCAAACGAACCGGAGTTGCGGAGAGGTTCTTTCGTAATGATATTCACCGTTCCGGCAATGGCGGAAGAGCCGAATAGGGCCGAGCCACCTCCACGCACCACTTCCACACGCTCTATCATGTTGGCGGGAATTTGTTCCAAGCCGTAGACACCTGCCAGTGCAGAGAAGATAGGACGGGAATCAATCAATATCTGTGTATATTTTCCGTCCATACCATTGATACGTACCTGAGAGTAACCACAATTCTGGCAATCATTTTCTACACGTACACCCGGCTGGAATACAAGCCCCTGCGATAAGGTGTGCGAATTGGTCATATCGAATAGTTTCGGTGTAACGACTTTTACCAAGGTAGGTGCCAGTCGGCGAGCGGTTTCATTACGATTGGCTGTAACAACTACACCATCCAGGGCTACCATGTCTTCTTCCAGTTCGAAGTTTTCTTCCAGTGTCTTGCCTCGTTTCAGGGTTACTTTTCGTTCTTGTGGCTTATAACCTACGGCACTGACGGAGAGCGTAAACTCACCTTCCGGAAGGTTCTTCAAAAAGTAGTGTCCGGTACCATCAGTCATGGTTCCGATAGTGGTCCCTTTCAGGGCTACTGTCATATAGGGAAGGTGTTCTCCTGTTTTTTTCTCCAGTACGTGGCCGATGATATTGGCATCGGATTTATTTAAATCAATGGCATAAGCGGTGTGGGAGAGCAATGTACACATTACTCCCACCACGAAAAAGATATATTTTTTCATGTAGTTCTATTTTTTATGGATTTTAATAAAAAAAGGAAGGGGGACTCCTATTGTCAATGAACTACAGGTGGTGCACGCAAGCTGATGCCGCAACGAACCCGCACGCACTTGACATGTTCCACAGCCGGAACACTCAGCACACGCAACAAAATAAGGAAAGCCGATGCGGCGAAAAGAATAGCAGGCAGAGAAGAAGCTACAAAAGAAGAAAGGAAGAATATCGTTTCAACCTGTGCTTCCGTATGGCTATGTTCACCTTTGAAGGGATGGGAATGCACAATAATTACCCCATTTACCACATGCGAGTGAGTAAACAGCGTAATTCCTCCTAAATATGCAATAAATAATAAAGGAAGGAACCATTTCAGTATATTCCGTAACTTCTCCAAAAGCGTTTTTAATATAGGTTTGCGAAAGTAACACTAATTACAATAAGAAGCAACCGGATTTAGGTGTTTTAACCGGATATGGAGCAAAATACCTACATCTTATGAGTACAAGATTTCGATATTACATTAAGTAAAGCTGACTCATATTGGAGAAGAAAGGAGGAAAAAGAGTGATAAGGCGGTAGGGTGATAAAGTGGCTGCGCTATATATCACAGAGTGTTATCCCGCTACCACCTTATCACATTATCACATTTTGTTCATAACCGGAAAGAAATGAACTAAATGCAACAGCTAATTCCTTTCTTAGGCATTCCTATGCTTTTTCCCTTCCAACGGTTAGCCCTTTCCATCCGAACGTTTATTCTTTCCACCGTGGAGTTTCTTTCTTTCCACCATGGTGGAAAGAAAGTTTCCCCGTGATGGAAAGAAACTTTCTCCATGGTGGAAAGAATAAGTACCTACTACTATTTTCCTTAACCGTCGCAGCGAAAAGGGATAAAAGTGGCGATGCGGCGGCTTAACCTCTGAAACTTAATATTATTTATGCGGATCAGGAGTTGGATTGTGTTCATATCGGGAAAGAAAGGAATACTTAATATCCCCTACCTTGCATAAACCTAAATATCTGGCAAATAATTTCAGATAATACTGATTTTCTAAAAAAAATATCGTCTCTTTGCAACTTTCGAACTAACATGATACGTCTAACACACAAAGAAACAATAAAAGATAAAACAAAATATGATTATGAAACGGATAATTTTAGCACTCATCGCCGCCATGACATTATGCTCACTGGTACAGGCAAAAAACAGAACGGTTACAGAAAATGACAGTCTGGGGAACAAAAAACGCGTAATTGAACTGCGCGATACTATCATTGACGGAAAGGCTGTAACCGATACGCTCAGCGTCATGACCTACGAAGGAAGGGATTCTGCCCATGCCGACAGAAGATGGAAACAGGACAAAAACGGTGATTGGCACTGGAATCTATTCGACTTAGACGGCAAAACCTCTGAAACCATTATTTCAGTGACTGCCATCGTCTTCATCTTCGGTTTGCCGCTACTCATCGTCTTTACAGTATTCTTCTTCAACTACAAGAATCGAAAAGCCAAATACCGCCTTGCAGAGCAAGCACTCTCCAGTGGGCAACAATTGCCTGAAGACTTCTTCAAGAATGCGGAGAAAACAGAAGATATCCGTACCAAAGGCATCAAGAACATTTTTATCGGTGTCGGATTATTCATCTTCCTCTGGGCCATCACCGAAAACTTCGGAGTAGGCTGTGTCGGACTACTGATCATGTTCACCGGATTCGGACAATTAGTAATCTATTATACGCAAGACTCTAATAAAAAGAACAATCAGGATAGATGAGCCAACTCAATGACATATCGTTAGTCGCACAGGTCGTGGTGTTTCGCAACACCAGGGCCTTCGACCAGTTAGTGAAGAAGTACCAGTCGCTCGTGCGACGGTTCTTCCTCAACCTGACTTGCGGCGACAACGAATTGAGTGACGACCTGGCGCAGGACACATTTATCAAAGCCTACACCAACCTGGCTTCATTCAAAAACCTGTCCAATTTCTCCACCTGGCTTTACCGTATTGCATATAATGTATTTTATGATTATCTTCGCAGTCGAAAGGATACAGCCGACCTCGACACCCGGGAAGTGGATACTCACTGGAATACCAGTCAGGATGACGTAGGACAACAAATAGACATTTACCAAGCACTGGCGACACTAAAAGAAATGGAACGAACCTGCATCACCTTGTTCTACATGGAAGATCAGAGCATCGAAAAGATTGCAGGTATCACGGGATGCCCGGCGGGAACAGTCAAAAGCCACCTCTCGCGGGCAAAAGAAAAAATGGCTACCTACTTAAAACAAAATGGTTATGACGGAAACAACTGATGATAAACTTTTGCAGCAATTCTTCTCTGACAATCGGAAAGAGATAGAAGATAACGGCTTCAGCCGTCGCGTGATGCACCACCTGCCCGACCGGTATTACCGGATTTCGCAGCTGTGGAGCTTGTTCTGCTTTACACTTGCCGTGGTGTTGTTCTTTGTTCTCGATGGTTTGCAACTGGTGCTGGGAGCTTTGCGCGAGACTTTCACCAGTGCCGTAGAAAGCGGTGCAGCGGAACTCGATCTCAAATCACTGATTATAGCGGCAGTAGTACTTGTCTACTTAGGATATCGCAAGATTTGTTCTTTAGCATAAAGTTCACTTATCCCTTGCAATAAATCCGTTTACCCTTACAATAATTTAGTTAGTCCTTATCTGCTTTTTGCAGGTCAAGGGCTAATTTTTTTTAACTGAGCAAACATTTCTCACCAATAAATTGTATCTTTGTCGACTCAATTAGAAAAACTAACTAAGCGTAAGAAGTTTTGAGAAGAATATTATTCATCATATTATCATCTGCATTATTTTTTATAGGAAATATTCACGCGCAAGTTGCTACCAGTGACTCGCTCGTGATGCATTATCTACAACAACAAGGTATTCCGGTCACCGCCAACAATGAAGTAAAGCTACTGATGAGCGGACGGGAGAAGTTCCTTGACCTCTTCGAAGAAATACGCCACGCCAAACATCACATCCATCTGGAATACTTCAATTTCCGCAATGACTCTATCGCCAATGCCCTGTTCGACCTACTTGCTATAAAAGTGCAGGAAGGTGTGGAAGTCCGTGCCCTCTTCGATGCTTTTGGCAATTGGTCGAATAGCAAACCACTGAAAAAGCGTCATTTGAAAGCAATCCGTGACCGAGGTATTGAAATCGTGAAATTCGACCCGATTACCTTCCCGTGGATCAATCATGCCATGCACCGTGACCACCGGAAGATTGTAGTAATTGATGGAAAAATAGGATATACCGGTGGCATGAACATCGCCGACTATTACATCACCGGATTGCCTAAAATCGGGCAGTGGCACGATATGCACATGCGCATAGAAGGAGATGCAGTGCGTTATCTGCAAGGCATTTTCCTCACTATGTGGAACCAGGAAACTAAACAGCATATCGGTGGACCGGTTTACTTTCCGGATATACCACAACTGCACGACAGTATAGCGGAAGAAATAGCAATAGTAGACCGTACACCACGGGAAACTCCCCGCTCTATCAGTCACGCTTATGCAGCATCCATCGGAGCAGCACAACATAGCATACAGATTGTAAACCCTTACTTTGTACCAACCAAATCCATCCGGAAAGCCATCAAGCACGCATTAAAGAAAGGTACTGAAGTGGAAATCATGATACCTGCTGTCTCTGATATTCCTTTTACGCCGGAAGCATCTTTCTACATTGTGCACAAGTTGATGAAAAAAGGAGCAAAAGTTTATCTCTTCAACGGAGGGTTCCACCATTCCAAGATTATGATGGTGGACCGGAACTTCTGTACTGTAGGTACAGCCAATCTGAATAGCCGCAGTCTGCGTTATGACTTCGAAACAAATGCATTTATTTTCGATCCCACCGTCACTCATCAGTTGAATGATATGTTTGAACGAGATAAAAAGAATAGTACGCTATTGACTCCCGAGGTTTGGAAGAAACGTTCCGGATGGAAGAAGTTTGTAGGCTGGGTGGGTAACCTGATGACACCATTCCTTTAATTAGAAATAATTATGCTATCTGCCGAAGTTTAATTACCTTTGGCGAGGCTAAAAAGATGGTCACTTTTGTTGTTTATAATTCGTAATCTGCAATCATGAAACAATATTTAGACTTGCTCAACCGAGTATTAACCGAAGGCATACACAAGGAAGACCGTACCGGAACCGGTACGATCAGCGTATTCGGACATCAGATGCGCTTTAATATGGACGAAGGCTTTCCCTGCCTCACCACCAAAAAACTACATCTGAAATCAATTATATATGAATTGCTATGGTTCCTGAATGGAGATACCAATGCCAAGTATCTGCAAGATCATGGCGTTCGTATCTGGAACGAATGGGCGGATGAGAATGATGAGTTAGGACATATTTACGGTTATCAATGGCGCTCTTGGCCTGATTATAAAGGTGGTTCCATCGACCAGATCAGTGAGGCTGTAGAAACAATTCTTCATAATCCGGATTCCCGACGCATCATTGTCAGTGCTTGGAATGTGGGGGATCTTGACAATATGAATCTCCCTCCTTGCCATGCGTTCTTTCAATTCTATGTGGCAAACGGACGGTTAAGCCTCCAACTCTATCAACGTAGTGCGGACATTTTTCTTGGTGTACCTTTCAATATTGCGTCTTATGCTCTACTGTTGCAGATGATGGCACAGATAACCGGATTGAAGGCAGGAGACTTCATTCATACGCTTGGTGATGCGCATATTTATCTGAATCATCTGGAGCAGGTGAAACTACAACTTTCCCGTGAACCACGCCCATTGCCACAAATGAAAATAAACCCGGACGTGAAGAGTATCTTTGATTTCCAATATGAAGATTTCGAATTGGTAAATTACGACCCGCATCCGCATATTGCCGGTAAAGTTTCTGTTTAACAAATCATAAATCCAATCATGGTTAGTATCATCGCCGCCGTAGACCGTAACTTAGGGATCGGCTTTCAAAATAAACTGTTATTCTGGCTTCCCAATGATTTGAAGCGTTTCAAGGCATTAACCACAGGGAACACAATAATCATGGGAAGAAAAACATTTGAATCTCTGCCTAAAGGCGCACTGCCCAATCGTAGGAACGTAGTACTTTCATCCAATCCTGCAACTCTGTGCCCCGGTGCAGAAGTATTTCCCACTCTCGAAGCAGCTTTGCAGAGCTGTCAACCAGAGGAACAAGTATATATTATTGGCGGTGCAAGTGTTTATAAGCAGGCAATGCCATTGGCAGATATGCTTTGTCTGACAGAAATCGCTGCCGAAGCACCTCAGGTAGATGCTTATTTCCCAGCTATGGATTTTGCGATATGGCACGAAAAAAGCAGGGAGTCTCATCTTGTTGACGAGAAACATCCCTGCTCCTATGCATTTGTGGATTATATCCGTAAGTAATTCCTAATCTTCATCGACCTCCACCATGATTGGCATCTGCCGCTTAATGGCTTCATGGAAAGATATCAGTGTTTCAGTGCGCGCTAACCCCAGTGGCTGTAATTTATCATGGATAATGCTCAGCAAATGGTGGTTATTGCGTGCGTAAAGTTTGATAAACATATCATATTTACCTGTCGTAAAATGACATTCCACAATTTCCGGAATAGCTTCAAGCGCCTTTGTCACTGCGTCAAATGATTCCGGATCTTTCAGGTAAATACCAATATAGGCACAAGTTTCATAACCGATCTTTTCCGGATCGATAACGTATTCCGATCCTTTTAAGATACCTAAATTCGTCAGTTTTTGTATGCGTTGATGTATGGCTGCGCCGGAAACATTACAAGCTCTTGCCACTTCCAGAAAAGGAATACGGGCATTATCTGCAATCAATTTCAGTATTTGCTCGTCTAAAGTATCCAATTGATGATGTCCCATTTCTTAATTTATGATTAATAAATAACGATTGCTTTACCGTATTCTCATACAGTACTATGCAAAGTTAGCAAAATCTTTCCCAATTAAAATACGATTTATTACTTTTCTTGCTAAAAAATGAATAAACCCACACTCGGCATTATTTTCTCATACATGCATGAAAGTTATGCGCTCAATTTGCATTATCTTTAAAGAAGATAAGCAGCATCTCGGCATAACTTTTTCATGCAAGCATGAAAGTTATGCGCTCAATTTGCATTATCTTTGCCTATAACTACAAAATAAGATTGCTATGAAAAAATATCTTGTACTTGCATTATGCTTGCTGATACTAACAGTAGGCCATGCGCAAAACTACACTGAGTATTTTGCCAATAAGACATTGCGTGTTGATTATATCTTTACTGGAGACGCTTCTTGCCAGAATGTTTGTCTGGATGAACTATCCGTACTTCCATCATGGGCCGGAAGACACCAGCATTTGGCCGAACTACCTTTGCAAGGTAACGGACAAATTATCATGAAGGATTTGGAAAGTGGAAAAACAGTCTATACGACTTCTTTTTCTTCCCTCTTTCAAGAATGGCTAGAGACGGATGAAGCTAAGGTCGTCAGCAAAGGATTTGAAAATACATTTTTACTCCCCTATCCACTCCGCCCCGTGGAAATAGAAATCACATTGTTAAGTCCGAGAAAAGAAGTGCGTACATGTCTGAAACACACTGTTCGCCCAAATGATGTACTTATTCATCAAAAAGGGACTGCACATATCACTCCGCATAAGTACCTGCTAAAAAGTGGTGAAACAGATAAATGTATCGACGTAGCCATCCTTGCCGAAGGATATACGCCTGCCGAGATGGACGTATTCTATCAGGATGCGGAAATCGCCTGTAAGAGTCTATTTTCACACGAACCATTCAAAAGTATGAAAGATCGCTTCAATATTGTAGCAGTCGCCAGTCCTTCTGATGACAGTGGTGTAAGTGTCCCCCGTTTAGGAGAATGGAAGCATACGGCTTTTAACTCGCATTTCAGCACATTCTATTCTGATCGTTACCTGACAACCCGGCGTGTCAAATCCATACACGATGCTTTAGCCGGAATACCTTATGAACACATTATTATTCTCGCCAATACTGAAGAATATGGTGGTGGCGGTATCTATAATGCATATACTTTAACCACTGCACACCATCCGATGTTCCGCCCGGTAGTTGTGCATGAATTTGGGCACAGCTTCGGAGGATTAGCTGACGAGTACTTCTACAATGATGACGTCATGACAGATACTTACCCATTGGATACAGAACCTTGGGAACAGAACATAAGTACACGCGTAGATTTTGCTTCAAAATGGGAAGATATGCTTGTCAAAGGTACTCCTGTCCCTACCCCTGTCAGCGAACAGGCTAAGTATCCGGTAGGAGTGTATGAAGGAGGCGGATATTCTGCCAAAGGGATATTCCGTCCTGCTGATAACTGCCGCATGCGTACCAATGAACATCCTACATTTTGTCCGGTATGCCAACGAGCACTGCAAAGACTAATTGATTTTTATACAAAATAATAAGAGAAGTAAACTTTAAAGACCAACATTATGATCAGACTTCAACGCATCAGCACCGCTGATGGATTTTTGTATGAGTACATGGAACAGTTGATAACCGCTGCCTTCCCACCGGAAGAACACCGCCCCTTAGAGGAGCTTCGTCTGTACACCGATAGCAGACCTCACTTCTATAACAATATTATTTTCCATCATGATACTCCTGTAGGATTCATTACCTATTGGGATTTCGGCAAATTCTACTATGTCGAACATTTCGCCGTAGATCCAGCCCAGCGTAATGGCGGACATGGAAAGAATGTTTTAAATCATTTATGTCAGTTGCTTCAACACCCTATTGTCCTGGAAGTGGAAATGCCGGAAGAAGAAATGGCCCAAAGACGTATTAATTTCTATAAGCGCCAAGGATTCGTGCTCTGGGAAAGACCATATCTTCAACCTCCATACAGACCTACAGATGAATATCTTCCAATGTTGCTTATGGCTCATGGAGATTTAGAGTGTGAAAGAGATTTTGAAACAGTAAAAGACTCTATATACAAAGAAGTATATAATGTAAGGGGATAAAAAATAAAGGGTGCTTATTTCGAATAAGCACCCTTTATTTTTTATAGTTTGATTAACTTCTTACTGACGCGGTTGCGCAGAATAGTTAAGTTTCAATGCATAAGCTTTACGAAGAGCTTCTTTGATATCTGTAACGATACCCATTTTCGTATCTTGGTCAACTTTCAAAGAAACAGTCATCTGAGGCTGATCTTCCTCCTTCATACTGGCACGTTCACCAATAATGTAGTCCTGAATTTCAGCAACTTCAGCATAGCTATCATTCAATTGGATACGGCTTTCATTGCCCAGTTTCTTACGAAACTCAGCTGTAGGTTTTCCTACATAGATAAACGTAACCAAAGATTTCTTTTCCAGTTTTTCCAATTCTGTAGCTTGCGGAACCTTAAACTCAACCTTTAATGTTACCTCACGCATTGTTGTTACAATCATAAAGAAGAACAACAGAGTAAAGATAAGGTCAGGCAGAGAAGAAGTATTCAACGCAGGCATTTCGCGTTTACCAGTCTTATTAAATTTTCCCATTACTTCTTTTCTCCGTACTTTTTAGGTTCTGCCTCAGAAATCTTCTGAGGATATACATCACGAATTGCTTTTTGTTGATCTTCATCCAAAGCGGCATAATTTTTACCAAACTTTTCCTGAGACAATTCTTCTCTCAGCTCATTATAAGCAGCCACCAGTTCATTCTGAACAGCCAAATATGCCTTGTAGGAAGATCCACGGTCGCAACGCAAAGAAACTACATGCTTTTCCGTAACCTGCATAGTGCCAAAGAAAGGTATCTCTTTTGCATGCTTTTCCGGTTTGGTTTCATCATTATACGGGTTAGCAATAAATTCTTTTGCCCTATCTCTCAATTGATCTACATTGATGTACTCTCCATTGGCCATGAGTTGGTCATTCATGTTCAAGAAGACTGTCATCACGTTACGCTCCTTAACCTTATCTGAATCATCATTCTTCTGGTCTTGTTCAGGCGGTGGCGGCAAACGTCTTGCCAAACCACGGTCCGTATCCATAGAAGTCGTAATCAAGAAGAAGATCAACAATAGGAAAGCAATATCCGCTGTAGAACTTGAGTTTATATCAGGAACTTTTCTTTTTCCTTTTGCCATTGTAATTACTCCATTAGATCGAGTTCCCTCAATCGATTATGATAATTTCTTTTTAATACTACTGAAAAGCATTGCAAGAACAGTTGCTCCCAGTAAGAAATAAATAGTATACAGGAACATATCAGTAACCTTTAGCCAGAACGGAACATTATCAGTTCCACTATAACCTGGTATATTCATCTGTTCTCCACTACCCATAGACCAAGCAACGATCATTACGACAACCAATAAAATAACACCTAGTAGTGATTTCAAAGCTTTTACAGGATTATCTTTTAATGCGCTACCAAATTGCAGGATAAACGCAGCTACCATTGCAACAACAGTCAAAGCAAACAAACCATACATCAAGTACAGCAGACTTTCTGTCTGTGCAGGCTGCCACATCTCGGGATCAACACCCGCCAGTACTGCATCGCCCTGAGCATCTCCACCGAAGTAGAATAAGCCCAATACTACTAAAATAGCGGCGAATAAAACATACAGTACGTAATATGATACTCTATATGATAATTTAGCCATTTCTCTTATTTTTTGTATTTCAAGTTATATTTGATAACCATATCCAACAGAGTGATAGAAGAATCTTCCATTTCGCTGGTCAAAGCCTCGATCTTAGACAGGATATAATTGTAGAATACCTGCAGAATCAAAGCAACGATCAAACCGAAAATAGTTGTAATCAAGGCAACTTTCATACCACCTGCTACAACCGTCGGAGAGATATCACCTACTTGTTGGATCTTATCAAATGCCTGCACCATACCAATTACAGTACCCAAGAATCCCAAAGACGGAGCCATTGCGATGAACAGTGTGATCCAAGAGCAACCTTTTTCCAAGTAACCAGCTTGTACACCACCATAAGATACTACTGACTTCTCAACTACGTCAAGACCTTGATCAATTCTCAATAAGCCTTGGTAATAGATAGAAGCGATAGGACCTCTTGTATTACGTGCGATGTCTTTAGCAGCTTCTACGTCGCCTTTTTCCAAAGCAGCTTCAATAGCAGCCAAGAATTTCTTTGTGTTGATTTCAGCCAAGCTCAGATAAATGATACGTTCAATACAGAATGCAAGACCGATAACCAAAGCGATAGCAACCAAACTCATGAAAGATGCAGTACCTTCAATAAATTTAGTCTTGATTTCCTTGTGAATACCACCTTCTTCTGCCTCTACAGTAGCATCACCAGCAGGAGCTGCTTGAGCTGCAGGAGCAGCTTGTTCTGTTTGTTCAGCTGCAGGAGCATCTTGAGCCTGAGCAAGTTGAGTTGAGCCAAATGTTAAGACTCCCATCACAGCAACAATTGCAAATAACTTTTTCATTGTGTGTCTAATTTTTAAGATTAATTAATTAAATTGTTTATTATATTCATTTATTATTTTTGTTTCCTTCTTTCATTCTGCGGAGAGACGGGGATTCGAACCCCGGATACCCTTTAGAGGTATACACGCTTTCCAGGCGTGCCTCTTCAACCACTCGAGCATCTCTCCAATAGACGCCTCTTTCAAAAACGGCTGCAAATTACAAAAAAAATGCGAACCACAAGCGTTTTCAGCTACAAATGTATTCTTTTTTTCGTTCTTGCCCCTCATTCTCTCCGTTTTATCTTTAATAAAATCTCAAAATTAATAAACTTTAAAATCTTTACGATGTTATTTGAGCATTCCAAACACTTTTAAAGCGTTCTCGGAAGTAACACGTCCAACGGCCTCCGGAGACATCCGGTAGATATCAGAAACCTTCATCAAAGTATCCTTCACATAGGCGCTTTCATTTCTCTTACCACGATTCGGAACCGGAGTGAGATAAGGGGAATCCGTTTCAAGAACAATCTTCTCCAAAGGTATTTTAGTCAAAACTTCCGGAAGGCGCGACTTTTTAAAAGTGACCACACCATTAATTCCAATTAGAAAACCTGAAAACTCCAGAATCCGGGCAGCCTCATCATCAGTACCCGTGAAACTGTGGAAAACTCCTTTTAAAGAAGTATTCTTGTAAGGTTCCAGTACATTATATATATAGCCAAAGGCATCCCGACAATGAATAACGACAGGAAGGTCATATTCCAAAGCCCAATTGATTTGCTTATCTAATACAATCTGCTGTTCTTTCAGAAAAGTTTTATCCCAATAAAGATCCATACCAACCTCCCCTATTGCAATATACTTATTGAAAGACCTTAGTTCACGAGCCACAATCTCCAGTTCTTTTTCATAATCGGCATTAACAGAAGTAGGATGCAGTCCTATCATAGGAAAACAATAATCATTATAGGTATTACATACCGATAACATTGAATCAATTGTCGTACTGTCGATATTAGGCATAAAGATATGAGTGACTCCTGCAGAACGGGCACGCTCAATAACTTGCGGTAAATCTTCTGAAAATTCTTCTAAAAAGAGATGGGAATGTGTATCTATCAATCTCATTTGTTTACTTCTTCTTTTCGTTTTTCACCGGTACGGTAATAGTAAATTAATCCGTAATCACGGCACAAATCCAAACGTTTCTCATTTGGAGAAACATCTTCAAACTTTTTTTCAACCTGGTTCCAAATATCTAAAATCAATTCATCTGCTGTGGTTCGCATAGCAGAAAGAGATTCTAAACTACGCGCTGTCAAAGCTTGCAGATTTTTTTGTCGGTCATAACTATCTGTAAAGATATCATAATGCACTCTAACCTTGGCTATTGTAGGATTATAAATAGGAATTCCGCCCTGTGAAGTTCGTTTAGCCTCTCCATCTATAATTTTTCGTCCCCATTCCACTAATGCTGTTTCTGTTGATAAATCCGGAACATTTGTACTATCTCCCGGTAAGCCATAATATGCTTTGTGAGCAACACGTACTTCCGAACGTATTACAGCTAAATTCAATACCTGAATAAAATGAGATACATACAAACGCGCCATCTTTACATTGGCCTGATGCTTATGACCAGCCTGCGACTGACGTTCAAAACATTGCAAATAATAAGACTGGGCAGCCTCAAACCTCGTCAAGAAATTCCGGGCCTCTGTCAACGTCTTCAGGGAAACTGCCAAATCATAAAGGTTCTGGACATCAGCTTTCGCAACCACTGCTTTCAGTGCCCGTATTCTCGCCTGATCTGTATTTGGTAATCTTCTATAAGGCATAAATCCAAAAAGACACTATTAAACCTCTCTATGCATCAAATTCTCTATTACCTTTTTAAGTTCTTCTTTCTTTTCCTCTGCAACACTGACAGCCGCTAAACTTTCCATCGCACGATTGCTATACTCCAACATTTGATTCTCACAAATAGCTTTTACGCCAATCTGATTATAGAGTTCCGTAACGGCAGCAATCTTCTCAACGGGTTGAAAGGCTTTTGCATGAACCCAATAATTTAACTGCTCACGTTGACTTGAATCGGCATGTTCAAATGCCTTAATCAGCATATAAGTTTTTTTATTGCAAAGGATATCTCCACCAATATTTTTCCCAAAGACTTTGACATTACCATAAACATCCAAAAGATCATCTTTCAATTGGAAAGCAACTCCTATTTGCATTCCAAAATCATACAAACGGTCTGCATCTTCTACTGAAGCACCTCCCAAACGGGCACCGATTCGCAAACTTGCAGCTAATAAAACTGCTGTTTTCAGACGAATCATTTCCAGATATTCTTCCGCCGCTACATCATTTCTCTGTTCGAACTCCATATCCATTTGCTGACCTTCACATATTTCAAGGGCTGTTAGACTAAAAAGATCCATGACTTCCTTCAAAAAGGATGGAGAACATTCTGCCATAAATTGATAAGCTAAAATCAACATTGCATCGCCCGAAAGAATCGCAGTATTATCATTCCAGACTTTGTGGACCGTTTCTTTGCCTCTACGACGATCAGCACGATCCATCAAATCATCATGAAGAAGGGTATAATTATGATAAACTTCAATACCTATAGCCGGAGCATAGATACGAGTCACATCTTCCTGATACAAATTATAAGCCATCAACATTAATACCGGGCGAATTCGCTTTCCACCCATAGACAGAACATATTCCACCGGAGCATACAATCCCTTTGGAGTACGCGTAAACTGTAAATCAGTAATATGAGAATTAATTTTTTCGAGAAGCTCGGAAGCTGTAAACATAGTGATTATAAATTAAGGAGAATAGTAAGAATAAAAAGAGGCTGCTTTATCGGCAGCCTCTTTATTTATATAGATAACGTATTACTGCAATCTGAACATTACAGGCACTGTATATTTAACGCGTACAGGTTTACCGCGCTGCATACCGGGTTTCCACTTCGGCATAGTACCAATCACACGGAGTGCTTCTTTATCCAAATACGGGTCAACACCTCTTATGACTTTAGCGTCTACAATACTACCGTCCTTATTAACAACGAATTGTACTGTTACACGACCTTGAGTACCGTTTTCCTGTGCAATAGTAGGATATTTGATGTTCTTGCTCAAGAATTGCATCAAACCAGCCATACCACCATTCGGGAATTCAGGCATTTGTTCTACAACCTCAAAAATGGTTTGTTCTTCCGGTTCTTCTTCAACAACAGTTACAGGCACATATTTTACCTCTACTGCCTGACCTGTTTCCTCAGAAGAAGCGATCACTGTTTCTTCCACATCAGCATCATCAGCTACGATTTCCAATGTTTCGTTAATCGGAGCTACTTCTGGAGGAGGAGGAGCGACCTTTTCTTCCTGTTCAGTAATAGGAACCATTTCTTCCTCAAAATAGAGATCAGTAAGAGCCTGGCTTGTATCGATCTTGATATCGCGCTTTGTCCATTCAAATGCTATAAACATAAAAGCCAGCACAATAACATAACCAATAAGCATCCAAGTCGATTTTTTGTTCTCCAAATCTGCTTTAGGTGTTTTCTTAATTTCCATAATTATAATATTATTTTAACGTGTTTCTCATTTTGGGCAAATATAGTACTTTTTCTGCAAAACGTTCATCCGTACTATCTTTTTTAAGACAATATGCACCCATTTTTGTTTTTTTTATCCTTCAAAAAGCACACCTGCGCTTTTGTGCCACAAATGTAACGAGATATTTTAAAAATACCGTATCTTTGGCAATAATTTTAAATGAAATGTTGAAAAAGTCTTTTATTACGGTGCTACTACTACTGATTTTCTCCGTTTTACGTGCGCAAGACGGAACCAGCGCCTTCCAATTTTTAAAGCTTCCTTTTTCTGCCCACGCATCGGCATTGGGTGGAGAAAATATTTCTATTATAGAAGACGATTTAACGATGGCTGTCCAAAATCCCGCCCTTCTTTCGTGTGTAGCGGATAAAACTCTCAACCTGAATTACATGCTTTATATGGATGGTGTCAATGTTGGAGGAGCCGCATTCGCACGTACAGCAGGCGAGCGTTCCACTTGGGCGGTAACCGCTCAATATGTAAATTACGGAGAGTTAAAAGAAACCACCGAAGAAAATATAGAAATCGGCACTTTCTCTGCCAAAGATATTTCCATATCGGGCATTTATACCTATGATTTAAGTGATTATTGGAGTGGTGGTGTCCGCACAAACTTCATTTATTCTCATTATGATAAGTACTCTTCATTCGCAATTGGCATTGATTTGGGATTGAATTACTATCATCAGGAGTCAGACTTTTCCGCTTCACTTGTTGCACGCAATTTGGGAGGACAACTGAAAGCTTTCGAAGAACGACATGAAAAGCTACCTGCCGACGTACAGCTTGGTTTTAGCAAACGACTGGCACATGCTCCTTTCAGGCTCTCATTTACTCTACATGACCTGACACAATGGAGTACATCAGCCACAGCAGCAAACAATTTTGGAAAGAAATTGTTAAATCATATCGCCCTTGGCATTGATTTTCTCCCAACCAACAACTTTTACCTGGCAGCCGGATACAACTTCCGCCGTGGAGAAGAAATGAAAATAAACGGCTCCAGCCATTGGGCGGGTTTTACTTGTGGCACAGGTATTCAATTAAAACGATTGAAATTAGGGATGGCATACGCCAAATATCATGTGAGTTCATCCTCACTTATATTTAATTTGTCATATACCTTATAATATATAAATAGTATAACTCAACATGAAAAAGATAACTATCGCAATCGACGGTTTTTCCTCCTGTGGAAAAAGTACCATGGCAAAAGATCTTGCCCGTGAAATAGGTTACATATACATAGACAGTGGCGCCATGTATCGTGCAGTCACTTTATACAGTATAGAAAATGGCATCTTTAAAGGAAATGAGATTGATACGGAAAGACTTCAGAAAGAAATTGGTAATATTCATATTTCATTTCAACTAAATCCGTTGAGCGGACGTCCTGACACCTATCTGAACGGAGTAAATGTAGAAAATAAAATCCGTAGTATGGAAGTTTCTTCTCGCGTCAGCCCTATCGCAACTTTAGGCTTTGTACGCGAAGCAATGGTGGCACAACAACAGGCAATGGGTAATTCCAAAGGTATTGTCATGGATGGACGTGATATTGGAACTACGGTTTTTCCCGATGCAGAACTAAAAATATTTGTAACTGCCACCCCCGAGATCCGCGCACAGCGTCGTTATGACGAATTGAAAGCCAAAGGACAAGAAGCCAGTTTTGATGAAATACTTGAGAACGTAAAGCAACGGGATTATATCGATCAGAATCGTGAAGTAAGCCCACTTCGCAAAGCAGACGACGCATTGCTGTTAGACAACACGACCATAACTATTTCTCAACAAAAAGAATGGTTACAAAAGCAATTCGATAAAACCGTTAAGGGATAAAGGAAAAAGGGTATAGCCCTTCCGATGACCTATTTACAATCTCTATATCAATATATTATATTATGGTAAAAGTAGAAATAGATGAGGGATCAGGCTTCTGTTTCGGTGTAGTCACTGCAATAAATAAAGCTGAAGAAGAGCTAACCAATGGCGGTACTTTGTATTGTCTGGGAGACATCGTGCACAATAGCCGTGAAGTGGAGCGCCTGAAAGAGATGGGCCTCATCACTATCAATCATGATGACTTTAATCATTTGCACGATGCCAAAGTTTTGCTGCGTGCCCATGGAGAACCGCCCGAAACTTATGAAATTGCCCGTCGCAATAATATTGAAATCATTGATGCCACTTGCCCGGTAGTACTCCGCTTACAAAAGAAAATCAAGCAAGAATATAATCAGAAAGATACCGAGGATAAACAAATCGTTATCTATGGAAAAACCGGTCATGCGGAAGTCCTTGGTTTAGTGGGACAAACTACCGGAGAAGCAATCGTTATAGAAAAGCTGGAAGAAGCTAAAAAACTGGATCTCACCAAGAGCATCCGTTTATATTCACAGACAACAAAGTCATTGGACGAATTCCAGAAAATCGTAGAATACATCAAAGAGCATATCTCGCCTGATGTCACATTCGAATATTATGATACCATCTGCCGGCAAGTAGCCAATCGTATTCCGAACATACGGAAATTTGCCGCTTCGCACGATCTGGTATTCTTTGTAAGTGGCAAGAAAAGTTCCAATGGGAAAATGCTGTTCAGTGAATGCAAAAAAATCAACCCTAATTCCCATTTGATAGACAGTGTTGAAGAGATAGACAATTCTCTGCTGACTGGAGCTTCCTCTATCGGAGTATGCGGAGCAACCTCCACTCCCAAATGGCTGATGGAAGAAATTTCAAAGGCCATTCAATCACGACTTACAGGACAATAAGTCACCGTTTTGAAACAACAAATTAACGTTAAATATGAATCACGCCCTCAGCTTTTTGCTATCTTTGCGTCGATTATTTAAACCAAACTAAAAGATTGTTATGGGAACAGTTAAGTGCATAGGTATTTTGACATCCGGTGGTGATGCACCGGGAATGAACGCTGCTATTCGTGCAGTAACACGTGCTGCTATTTACAACGGATTACAAGTAAAAGGTATATATAGAGGTTACAGAGGTCTGGTAACCGGCGAAATTAAAGAATTCAAAAGCCAGAACGTAAGTAATATCATACAATTAGGTGGTACTATCCTGAAAACAGCTCGTTGTCAGGAATTCACTACTCCCGAAGGACGCCAGATTGCGTATGATAATATGAAAAAGGAAGGCATTGATGCCTTGGTTATCATTGGTGGTGACGGTTCATTGACAGGTGCACGTATTTTCGCACAAGAGTTTGATGTACCTTGTATAGGATTGCCGGGTACTATCGATAATGACTTGTACGGAACAGATACGACTATCGGTTATGATACAGCTTTGAATACCATTCTGGATGCAGTGGATAAAATCCGCGATACCGCTACTTCTCATGAGCGTTTGTTTTTCGTGGAAGTAATGGGACGTGACGCTGGTTTCCTTGCATTGAACGGTGCCATCGCCTCAGGTGCAGAGGCCGCTATCATTCCGGAGTTCAGTACGGAAGTCGATCAACTGGAAGAATTCATCAAGAATGGTTTCCGCAAATCCAAAAACAGTAGTATTGTAATTGTTGCGGAAAGCGAACTGACAGGTGGAGCCATGCACTTTGCAGAGCGTGTGAAGAATGAATATCCTCAATACGATGTACGTGTTACCATCCTTGGCCACTTGCAGCGCGGTGGAAGCCCTACTGCTCACGACCGTATCCTTGCCAGCCGACTCGGTGCAGCAGCTATCGATGCCATCATGGAAGGACAACGGAACGTGATGATTGGTATCGAACATGATGAAGTAGTATACGTTCCTTTCACAAAAGCTATCAAGAATGATAAGCCAATCAAGAAAGACTTGGTAAATGTATTGAGAGAACTCTCTATTTAATTAGAATATAGTGAAATATGCAAAAGCGCGGATGAAATTCATCCGCGCTTTTGCATTATAGCCATTTTGCTACAATTTCTTCTGTCCTATCCCATAGTTCCTTCATCTGTACATGATGAAAGAATTTCTCTGCAAGCTGTTTAGGATGGCAACTTACATTCAACGTTCCGGTACGTTTTCCCGCATCTTCATCCAGCAACAAACTGATGGCCGTCGCTGCTCCTTGGCGAGGCGTACGTATGAAAGGGCGGAAAAAGATATCCGTCAACGGATCAAACCACATATGCATCGTAATGATTGGGGTGGAAACAATACCCGGATCGGCAGCATTGACAACAATTCCTTTTTCTTTCACCTTCTCCGATAGAGCTATTGTAAACAAAGTTAATGCCAATTTCGTATTACTATAAATCGGAATACGCCAGAAAGCGCCTTTCTTTCCACGCAAAAAGAAGTCAGGAAAATCCAGTTTACCGATGGCATAAGTGCAAGACACCATGTTTACAATCCGGCTTCCCTCCCCCATCAGTGGTAACAATTTACGAGTCAATAGATAAGGAGCTACATAATTGACACTCACTGTACGTTCCAATCCATCTTCGGTAATACGACGTTTCGTTTCCATAGTACCGGCATTGTTCATTAACAAGGTGATAGCTTCTCCACGCTGAAGAAGTTCATTGGCAAAAGAAGCCGTAGAAGATAAAGAAGCAAGATTGACCGGTACTATTTCCAATGCTATATTTCCTGTTTCCCGCATTATTAACTGACGCTTCTCTTCTGCGATTTCAGGATCACGACACGCCATAATGACTTTATATCCGGCGGTGGCAACAGCGCGTGTAATCTCCATTCCCATGCCACCATCTGCTCCGGTTATAACTGCAAGTTTCTGTTTCATTATCCTTTTGCTTCTATTTTTGTAATTTCCCGTTTCAAGCCAGCCGGAAGTTCTTCATTCAAATGCTGATGACATGCCATTTCAATGGAATACATCCGTGCAATACAATAATTACTATGTTTACAATTACAGCGTGCTTTCTCTTCTTCACGCATGCGGTTCACAAAACCCGGTTCATTAAGCAGGGCACGCGCCATCTGCACAGCTTCAAAACCATCATTCAGTACCTCATCTATTTTTTCACGCGAAACTAAACCACCTACATATACCAATGGTATCTTAATTCCTGCCCGGAACTTCATCGCATCTTCCAAGAAATAAGCCTCTTTGAAAGGAACGGTCGGTATCATCCACTTTCCTACCATTCGCACTCCATACTTCAGCCACCAGCAATTCATATAATGAGTCATAGTACGGATAGGCATCCGACCACGCATCACATACATAGGAGCCTTACTAACAAAGCCTCCACTTAATACTAATGCATGAGCTCCTGATTGCTCCAAGCGTTTTGCCACCTGCATAGTCTCATCCATTTCCATCCCGCCACGGAAACCATCACGCATATTCATTTTTACCAATACAGCCATATCCGTTCCGGCAGCTTTCATCACCTCCTCTATTACCATATCCATAAAGCGCATTCGATTCTCCAAGGAGCCACCAAAGCAGTCCTTACGGCGATTCGTATAAGGAGAAAGGAACTGAGAAATCAAATATCCATGTCCGGCATGTATTTCAACAGCATCAAAGCCTGCCTCACGAGCCAAATTCACAGCATGGCCGTACGCACGTGCCATCTCCGGCAATTCCTCTTTTTTCAAGCCACGAACAAAAGTCGGTGAGTAAAGATTGAAACCGGTGGAAGCTCCGACAGGAGTAACACCACAGATACTTTTATGTGACATATTGCCACAATGTCCCAACTGGATAGCTGCCGCTGCACCTTCGGCATGTACAGCATCAGTCAGTTCTTTTAATCCGGGGATAATTTCAGGCCGCATCCACAATTGGCGGTCGAACGACAAACCACTTTGGGTGACAGCTGCATAGGCCACAGTAGTCATTCCAACACCACCAGCCGCAACTGAACGGTGATAGTCGAGCAACATTTGCGAAGGGGCATTACCCGGACACATACTTTCAAATGCCGCCGAACGGATAGTACGATTCCGTAAAGTCAGCGGACCAAAAGTTACAGGAGTAAATAACTTGCTCATGAGTATTATTTATGATTTGTGATTTATAAGTGAGAGATTAATAGAGGAACGGAAAAACACGTTTCCGGTTTCCCACCGCATCTCCAAATTCCTCTTTATAACGATACCAGATGGCATTGGCACGAGGAACCAGGTTAGCCACTGTCCACCATAGGAAAACCAGTCCGGAGAGCGACCAGGTCAATATGGCCCATCCTGCCCATTCTATAATTTCACCAAAGTAATTGGCAGAGGTGACATAACGATACATCCCCTGCGATGGAAGGTAATGCCGCGTATCTCCCGGTTTACGAAGATGGCGAATTACATAATCCGAATACCAGTTGATTCCCATTCCGGTAAAGAATAGCAATACTCCAATAATAAACTGAGGAGTCATCAGCCACTCCGGTGGATAAAGAGTTTCAGGAGCCAGATAAAAAAGCCATTCTCCTTGCATAAAACCATTCAGGAGGTTGAACAGCATTCCCATCATCATAATGACAAGCGGCATACGACTCTTTCCCTTCAGCAGGAAAGGAAACACAAAGGCGCGTTGAAAATAATGTAATTGAAATAAGAGAAAGAAAATTAGGGGAGCAATTGAATTATATCGTGCTGAATTCCACCAAAGTAATAACATCACAATAAATACAGGTGCCTCCATCAACATCCATGCCAATTTATTATTAATGGAAATGCCCCAAGATGCAGTGCGAAACATTCCATATCCCGCTTTGACAAAATAAAGTGCGATAAATACAAACAGTGCGATGATGCTCATTGCACCAAGAAATAGCAGAAAAGTCCCTTGTTCCATACTTGTTTCGATTTAAGTACGGGCAAAGATATATAAAAAGGAGGAAAAAGAAAACTTCCTCCCCTTAATTAGTTTACAAAGACATTAGCGAATTATTTCAAAAACAATGAATTTTAAAATCAAAGTGATAAGTTTGCGGTTTACGTCAGAAATGGGTACAAAGTTACTTACAAAAGTAAACAGGATGAGACATAGTTGTATACTTAGGGTATCTCAGTATGATACTTAGGGTACCTCAGTCGTATACTGAGATAGGGTTATTATACGCTTCTAATAATCAACCAGTTACAAAAACGTTTTTAACTTCAATAAATCAGAACAAACAGTTTAGAAAAAACGATCTCATTACTGTAGGGTTATGAACAAAATGTGATAAGGTGGTAGGGTGATAAAGTGATAACGGGATAACGCCCTGTGATATATAGCGCAGCCACTTTATCACCCTACCACCTTATCACTCTTTTATTCCTTCTTTTTCCGTTTTACTCCTATTTATCGCTTCTTAATAGGTACATAAACCGCATCTTCGAGTACATTTTTGTATGCCGGACGAATGATACGCTTACCTTCAAAATTCAATTCTTCATTACGGTGCGCACACCAGCCGACGATACGAGCCATGGCAAACAACGGCGTAAAAATTTCCTGTGGTAACCCAATCATTTCATAAACAAAGCCGGAATAGAAATCAACGTTGCTCGATACCGTCTTTCCATTGTTCTTCACACGACCGAAGGTTTCGATAGCACGTTCCTCCAAGAGTTCAAGGAAAGCAAATTCGCGCTCTTTACCCTTTTCCCGGGCAAGATCACGAGCCAATTCTTTCAGTAAGATAGCACGTGGATCGGAAATCGTATAAACAGCATGTCCGATACCATAAATCAATCCCGTCTTGTTATAAACTTCCTTATTCAGCATACGGGTGAAGTAAGTGTCGATCTCATCCACACTTGTCCAGTCCTGAATATTCTCCTGTAAGTGATGGAACATATCGGCCACCTGAATATTTGCACCGCCATGAAGCGGGCCTTTCAACGAACCGATACCTGCGGCAATGGATGAGTATGTATCCGTTCCGGTAGAAGAAGTAACACGAACCGTGAAAGTGGAGTTATTACCACCACCATGCTCAGCCTGAAGCACCAACAAAAGGTCGAGCGTACGCGCCTCCAACTGTGTATAATTACGTTTCAGCATATAGAGGAAATTTTCGGCAATAGAAAGATTTTCCTGCGGATGGCGAATATGCAATGAACGCCCGAAAGTGGCATGGCGCAGCATATTATATGCATAAGCAATAATAGTCGGGAACTTGGAAATCAAATCAATGCTCTGCCGCATCAGATTGTCACGGGAAGTATCATCGGCAGCAGGATCAAAACGATACATCTCAAGTACACTGCGTGCCAGAATATTCATAATATTACTCCCTTCCAGTTCGATAATATTCATCTTGGTTTTCTGCTCCAACGGCATATTATCATTAATCAGTTCACGGAAAGAAGCCAACTCCTCCTTATCGGGCAAATTACCGGACAGTAACAGATAAGCCACTTCTTCAAATCCGAAACGCTTCTCTTTAACAAAAGCATGAACAATATCCTCTACATCATAACCACGGTAGAACAACTTACCCGGGATAGGTTTCAAGCCACCGCCCGGAACACGTTCATAACCCACTACATTACCAATTCTGGTGAGCCCGACCAAAACACCCGTGCCGTCTTCATTGCGCAAACCGCGTTTCACATCAAATTTGGAGAACAGTTCAGTATCAATCCGAACCGCTTCCTTCATATTCTCGGAAAGCTTATAAACTAAATATTCCTTCTTCATTTTCGTATCGTTTTAATCGTTAGTATTATTTTTCAATTCTTTCCACTATCTCCCGAGTAAAGGCAGAAGTGGACAAAGAGACACCGCCGGGCATGAAGCGCGCCAAGTCAGCGGTAGCACGGGCATCAAGGAAACTTTGTTCCAGGGCATGTTCTATCAAGGAAGCAGATTCTTTCCAACCGAAGTATTCGAGCATCATTACGGCAGACAGAATGATGGAACAGGGATTCACAATATCTTTGCCTGCAATATTCGGTGCCGTACCATGGGTGGCTTCAAAGATAGCATGTCCGGTCTGGTAGTTGATATTTGCTCCGGGAGCAATGCCGATACCGCCCACCATGGCAGCCAACTGATCGGAAACATAATCTCCATTCAGATTAAGAGTAGCAATCACAGAGTATTCTTCAGGAATCAACAAGGTATTTTGCAGGAAAGCATCCGCAATGCAGTCTTTTATCACCAGCTTTCCGTCAGCCAATGCTTCTCCAAATTCACGTTCAGCCAATTCGTAGCCCCACTTTTTGAAACCACCTTCGGTAAACTTCATAATATTTCCCTTGTGCACCAATGTCACGGAAGGCAGGTTATTCTCAAGTGCATACCGACAGGCAGCCCGCACCAATCGTTCCGTTCCTTCTTTTGAAACAGGTTTCACACCGAAAGAAGATGTCTTGGGGAACCGTACTTTCTTTACCCCCATCTCATCGTGCAGAAACTTATAGAACTTCTCTGCCTCCGGTGTACCGGCTTCCCACTCGATACCTGCATAAATATCTTCCGTATTTTCACGGAATACACACATGTTCACCTTCTCCGGATGACGAACCGGAGAGTGAATGCCCTGATACCAACGAACCGGTCGCAGGCATACATACAAGTCCAGTGTCTGGCGCAATGCCACGTTTAGTGAACGGATACCACCACCGACAGGTGTAGTCAGCGGACCTTTGATACCCACTTTGTAATCACGGAAAGCTTCCATCGTTTCATCAGGTAACCACAGGCCACATTTTTCAAAAGCCCGTTCGCCTGCCCACACTTCCATCCATTCAATTTGCCGTTGTCCGCTATATGCTTTCTGCACGGCAGCATTCACAATAGCTTGCATAGAAGGAGTAATTTCAACTCCTACCCCATCACCGGTAATAAAAGGTACTGTAATTTTATCCATCTTTCTATCTTGCATTAAGAGCAGAACCGGCACGGAACCAGCCTATCTGCTGTTCATTATACGTATGTTGAGCCTCGAAGCTATCTTTAGTACCATCTTCGTGGTGAAGGACAATCTTAAGATTACGGCCGGGAGCAAAGTCCGTCAATCCGATTACCGAAATCAAATCATGTTCCTGAATCTTATCATAATCGGCTTTATCGACAAAAGTCAATGCCAGCATACCTTGTTTCTTTAGGTTCGTTTCATGGATACGGGCAAAACTCTTTGCTAGGATCACACGGACATTCAGGAAACGGGGTTCCATAGCAGCATGTTCACGACTGGAACCTTCACCATAGTTTTCTTCGGCTACTACAATGGAAGAAATCCTTTCAGACTTATACATCTTTGCCGTACCGGAAACCGGACCGTACGTATTAGTCGAACGATTCCAGACACTGTTAGTTTCTCCATTGAAAGCATTCACAGCACCCATCAGCATATTGTCTGAGATATTCTCCAGATGTCCACGGAACCGAAGCCACGGACCTGCCATTGAGATATGGTCTGTAGTACACTTGCCCTGTGCCTTAATCAGTAATGGCATATTAAGCAAATCAGTTCCTTCCCAGGCAGGGAATGGTTGTAACAATTGGAGTCGTTGTGAATGAGGGTTCACATTGATTTCCGTCTTCTCACAACTGGGAGCCATATACCCTTCACTACCTTCGGCAAATCCTTTCGGCGGCAATTCTTCACCCACGGGCTCGGAAAGCTTTACCTTTTCTCCTTCGCGATTCACCAATACATCTGTCAGCGGATTGAAACAAAGGTCTCCGGCAATCGTCAGTGCCATCGTCAATTCGGGGGAAGCGACAAAGGCATACGTATTCGGATTACCGTCTGCACGTTTGGCAAAATTACGGTTGAAAGAGGTTACGATAGAATTCTTACGAGTAGGGTTGTCTGTCTCACGTTTCCACTGACCAATACAGGGACCACAGGCGTTTGCCATAATTGTAGCACCGACTTTCTCAAAAGTATCTATCATCCCATCCCGCTCTGCCGTAGCACGTATCCGTTCGGAACCGGGGTTCACAATCAGGGGAGCAGCTACTTTCAGATGTTTCTCTTCAACCTGGCGGGCCAGGGAAACGGCACGACTTAAATCCTGATAGGATGAATTGGTGCATGAACCTATCAATCCGACTTCCATCTTACGCGGATAACCGTTAACCAATACTTTTTCTGCTAACTCAGAAATAGGCGTAGCGGCATCGGGAGTAAAAGGACCATTAATATAAGGTTCCAACCTGGAAAGGTCAATCTCAATTACCTGATCGTAATACTTCTCCGGGGCAATCATGATGTCGGCATCTGCACGAAGATCACCCGCCACAGAATCAGCCATCTCTGCCACTTCTTCTCTTCCGGTAGCTTTCAGATAAGTAGCCATACGATCATCATAAGGAAAAAGTGACGTGGTGGCACCGACTTCGGCACCCATATTACAAATAGTTGCCTTACCGGTAGCGGACAAAGAAGCCGTGCCCGGTCCAAAATATTCAATGATTGCATTTGTACCACCTTTAACCGTTAGGATACCTGCCAACTTCAGAATTACATCTTTGGGAGCCACCCAACCATTTAGTGCACCTTTCAGATATACACCAATCAAGCGAGGCATTTTCAATTCCCATTCCATACCGGTCATCACATCCACCGCATCGGCACCGCCGACACCGATAGCAACCATACCCAAACCACCTGCATTGGGTGTATGAGAGTCCGTTCCTACCATCATTCCACCAGGAAATGCATAATTTTCCAATACTACCTGATGTATAATACCCGCACCCGGCTGCCAGAAACCGATACCGTATCGGGAAGAAACATCACGCAAGAAATCGTATACTTCTTCATTTGTCTTGGTAGCAGTGGCAATATCTTCCCGGGCTCCTCTATAGGCCTGTATCAGATGGTCGCAATGTACTGTCGAAGGTACGGCAACTTGTTCGCGACCTGCATTCATAAATTGCAGCAATGCCATTTGTGCAGTTGCATCCTGCATTGCTACACGGTCAGGGCGGAAGTTTACATAATCTTCTCCCCGTTTGTAGTCTTTTACTCCCTTCTCATCAAACAGATGAGTATACAAAATCTTTTCTGCTAATGTCAGCGGACGTTGCAGTACCGCCCGCACGTGTTCCATTTTCCCCTTATAAGAAGCATAAAAGGCCTTTAACATAGTTACGTCATACACCATAATCACATTTATTTTTTAGTTTTTCAATATTGTAAAGATTACAAATTAATATAATAAACAAACTAAAATCGTTAAAGGTTTAACAAATTAAAACTTTTCTTCCTCCAAAAGCGAAGAATGATTACCTTTGCGAAAAATTTGGGCGATAAATGATAATTTATCAGCCTCTATCATTATTATATATGAATAACAAGTTCCCTTCTCCAACTGACCATCTTCAGCGACAAGAACTGCTCCTGCGTATGGAATATGAATTCGAAAAAGAAGAATTCAAAAGGCAGACTGAAACCATGGGTATCGCCCGCAAGGTGAAACGGGGACTCTGTTGGTATCCTGCCACTCCCGGACGAAGTTACTACAATTCGCTGAATCAATTAGTAATAGAAATTACACATACGGAAGATACTGATATAGAACATAATTTTGAATTCGGGCGTCCCGTCTGTTTTTTCCGCAAAGGATATGATGGGAAGATTACTTATTTCAATTCCATCGGTACCATCAGCTATGCCAACGAAACCCGCATGGTTGTTGCGATGCCCGGTGCAGGTGCTATACTGGAAGTGCAATCTGCCGAAAACCTCGGAGTGCAGCTTTATTTTGATGAAACGTCCTACCGCACTATGTTCGAAGCCCTCTCCGATGTAATTCGTGCCAAGGGTAATCGATTAGCAGAATTGAGAGATATTATGTTGGGAACTCTGAAACCCGGATTCCGTGAACTTTACCCTGTCCGTTTTCCCTGGCTGAACTCCACACAAGAGAATGCAGTGAATAAAGTGTTGTACTCACGTGATGTCTCTATAGTACACGGCCCTCCGGGAACAGGAAAAACTACTACTCTTGTAGAAGCCATCTATGAAACATTACACCGCGAACCTCAAGTACTGGTTTGCGCCCAAAGTAATACAGCTGTCGACTGGATCAGTGAAAAACTCGTAGACCGTGGTGTGAATGTTCTGCGCATTGGTAATCCTACCCGAGTAAATGACAAGATGCTTTCTTTCACGTATGAACGCCGCTTTGAAGGACATCCGGCTTACTCTGAATTATGGAGTATCCGCAAAGCCGTACGTGAAATGGGCAGAAAACATCGGGGCAGTTATGAGGAACGGGAAAGTGCCCGCAATCGCATGAGCCGTCTGCGTGATCGTGCCACACAATTGGAAATACAAATCAATGCCGATCTTTTCGACAATGCCCATGTCATAGCCTCCACCCTCGTCAGTAGCAATCACCGCATATTAAACGGACATCGCTTCGGTACACTCTTTATTGATGAAGCCGCTCAAGCCTTAGAAGCTGCTTGCTGGATAGCTATCCGCAAGGCCGACCGTGTAGTGCTGGCAGGCGATCATTGCCAGCTTCCACCTACTATAAAATGTTATGAAGCTGCCCGTGGAGGACTGGAATCTACATTGATGGAAAGAGTCGTTGCCAATAAACCCAGTACCGTCTCCCTATTGAAAGTACAATACCGTATGCATGAGGAGATCATGAAATTCCCCTCACAATGGTTTTACAACGGAGAACTGGAAGCGGCTCCGGAAATACGATACCGCGGCATTCTCGATTGGGATACGCCTATCAGTTGGATAGATACCTCTGAAATGGACTTTAAGGAAGAATTCGTAGGTGAAACCTTTGGGCGTATCAATAAAGCAGAAGCCGATTTGCTGCTTCAGGAATTAAAAGTTTATATTAACCGGATCGGCGGAAAGCGTGTCTTAGAAGAACGGATTGATTTCGGTATCATCTCTCCTTACAAAGCGCAGGTGCAATATCTCCGTAATAAGATTAAAGCAAGCGGGTCACTCAAACCCTATCGCAGTCTACTCACAGTTAACACTGTAGATGGTTTCCAGGGACAGGAACGTGATGTCATCTTCATCAGCCTTGTACGTGCCAATGAAGAAGGACAGATAGGCTTCCTCAACGACCTGCGAAGAATGAATGTCGCCATAACCCGTGCCCGAATGAAGCTGGTGATACTGGGTGAAGCTAATACACTAAAGCATCATAAATTCTATCACAAACTTATTGAGCATATCCAACAGATTTCAAAAACATAAAAAAGATTGCGCAACTTCATACAAGTCATTTCCTACATGAAATTGCGCAATCTCTTATTTCCCAGAAAAGCCTCCCGCTTTTATTTCTTATACCAATCCTTATACTCGCTACCGTTAGATTTCACCCATTTGATAAACTCCGGATAAGTAATATCTACACTTTCGGTTTCAGTGGTACTAAAATCTTCCGCATCAACCAACTGAATGGCGAATGGATAATTCTCTGCCGCCACATAGTAGATACCATTGTTTGGCGAAGACAAGTCTTTGCCTGTATGGAACAAACTCATATTAGCTTTTTCTGTTGGCTTATAGTTTACCAGATGAACTTCACAACGATTGCTACCCAAATTCTCATGAACCATGATAAACGGATTATAAGGAGCTACTCCGAAAGTTTCATGATCTACAGGAGTAGTCAGGGTATTTTTAATCTTATAAGATGCTGTCTTTGTATTATTCTCTGTAGCCGAAAGAGCATTAGTAAACACATTAACCGTAGCTTTGGCAAGTTCGCGGTCCAAACCCTGACTGGTATCTGAAATGTTGTCAAACTCAGTAACTACATTCGAATGATCCGTATTCATCTGATAAGCAAAACCATTTTTAAAGGAAGCTCCAGACCAAAGTGCTGTAAATGTATCTTCTGTAGAAAGTACCTGGTTACTCGTATTAAACGACAGGACAGAATTATACTTCACAATAACATCGTTCAAATCATAATCACCTTTATTGGGCCAGTTGTCTTCAAAAGCTAAAATTCCTTTATAAGTCATGCGATAGGCGACAGAACGGTCATCATCTGTTCCCGGATCAGGTTTTACCTCCGGAACCTCAGGAGCTATCGCTTCTATAGGATTGGACCAGACATTAAACTGTACATCATTATAATCCTGATCAATCGTATAATCTTCAAATGATAGCACTACAAAATCATTGATACGGAAAGCAGCCGTATATGTACGCCCATTAGAGTTCGCTTTAGGAGTTGAATAAAGAGTTATATTTCCTTTATTACCGTTCTTCTTAAAAGAATCATTAAAAAGAAACCAGCCTATCTTTACTCCATTAGGAAATACAGTACCCTGATCTACTCCATTCTCATCAATATAATGCAGTTTGACACATTCTCCCCCCTTCAAACCAACAGGTTTTGCTTTAGCATCTCGGGTATGCGTATTAGGAAATATAATATACTTCTTTGTAGCTGCTATTTTCGCTTTAGTAGCTTCACCCCTATAACAGTAGTAACCAAAAGCACTTGCAGCTGAACTGGTTCCTCCAATAAAGCGAACGGAAACTTCAACATCTCTTTTTTCAGGATCATTCACTTCAAAATCTACAGACTGGCGATAATCAACAGGGCAATTTCCCCCTTCTGGAATCACTTTTCTAATAGTATTCAATATAGTATTGGATAATTTCAGTTCTCCTTCAGTATTCAGATAATTCGGACGACCATTAGTTTGCCACGTTCCCAGAACACCAAACCCGTTAGGAGCATTCCACGTAACTGCAGCAGCGCGTGTCTCCGGAGTATTATTAGTCAATTCCCATTCAATATCAGCATTAATCACATTGTCCGTTATAGTAGTCCGCACCAATCCCGGAACTCCAACATACGAAGTATAGATATAAGCATCCGCTCCGTGATCTGCCGCCACAATTTCTTTGGCGTGATACTCACCATTCTCATCAGTCATACGGGTAATCGCAGGGTTTATATCAGTACGCAAAACAGTCTGTCCATTTTCATCTATAGTAAACGGATCTTCAAAATAGACATTAAAAAGCACTTTATAACCTTCAGGAACATCATACTTCACATTCAACTGAATAGTAGAAGTAGTGGAAAAATCAAAAGAATTAGGTTTATCTTCACCACCACCATTAGGATCATAAACATCACGGGTACATCCAGATACCATCAAAATAACCAATACACTGCATAGTAAATAGTAGAATGCGCCATGTATTGCATAGAAGTTTGCTTTCTTCGTCATAGCAATATGTTTTATGTTGTCAATTCGGTACAAAAGTAGCAAATTATATTCACTTATTACATTATTCGAAAAATAAATTATTATAATATGCAATATTTAGCAAAAGATGATCAACAATTACTCTTTTTCCGAAATAGATAATGTATTTGCTCACATTACATAGTCTATTTTGTCCAAACAGATCGTATGTTTTGGGTAATTACATATGTTTTACCCCAAAAGAAGTTATGCTTCCGGCAATTTCATACTTTGTTATACAAAATGAGAGGAGCAACTTGCATTACTCCTCTCATTTCTTCCAAGAAGGATTAGTTATTTTCCGGACGCAACTGACGAACCGTAACAGCTGTCTGCCACATCTCGCTTTCGCGCAACTGACGAAGTTCTTCGTTCAGCTTCTCACGATAATCAGGTTGAGAATTGCTGTCGATAGAGATCTGAGCCTCATTACCAGACTTAACGCTTGCATACAATTTCTGTACTACCGGCTTGATAGCATCGTGGAACGGAGTCATCCAGTCCAGAGCACCGCGTTGTGCAGTAGTTGAACAGTTAGCATACATCCAGTCCATACCATTCTTTGCGAACAACGGCATCAATGACTGAGTCAATTCTTCTACAGTTTCATTGAATGCTTCTGACGGAGTATGACCGTTTTCACGCAATACTTCATACTGAGCCAACAGCAATCCCTGAATAGCTCCCATCAATGAACCACGCTCACCTGTCAGGTCAGAAGTAGCTTCACGTTGGAAAGTAGTTTCAAACAAATATCCTGAACCTATACCGATACCCAATGCGATGGTACGATCCATAGCCTTGCCTGTAGCATCCTGATAGATAGCGTAAGAAGAGTTCAAGCCACGACCCTCAAGGAACATGGTACGCAATGAAGTACCCGAACCTTTAGGAGCTACCATAATTACATCGATATCTTTCTGAGGAACTACACCTGTACGATCGTTCCAAGTAATAGCAAAACCATGAGAGAAGTAAAGAGCTTTTCCCGGAGTCAGGTAAGGTTTGATCGTAGGCCATACAGACATTACGGCTGCATCAGACAACAAGCACATAATGATAGTACCTTTCTCACAAGCCTCCTCAATACCAAACAGTGTTTCACCCGGTACCCATCCGTCAGCAATTGCCTTCTCATAAGTCTTACCCGGACGCTGTCCAACGATTACATTGAAACCATTATCGCGCAGATTGCACGCCTGTCCCGGTCCCTGTACACCATAACCGATCACTGCAATTGTTTCATCTTTCAAAATTTCACGTGCTTTTTCCAAAGGAAATTCTTCGCGGGTCATTACGTTCTCAGTAACACCGCCAAAATTCAATTGTGCCATTTTCTTTTTTAGTTTTTTATTTGTGGCTTGCGCCAGCTAATGATTAATAAAATTATTTCTCTGTAAATATCACTTTCGAACGACAAACGACTTCGCTGCCATTCTTTTTCACTTCAATATCGAAAACTCCGTCTCCCAATTCATCTTTATAAAGCGTGAGCTCGTCATCGTAATAACTTTCGGCTACGTAAGCCATTTCAAAACGACGGATACGCTTTTCCTTATACATCTCTATCGGAAACAAGTCCATGATATGTTCGATGTAGCGGATACTGTTCACGTGTCCGTTGATGTCGATATCACTGTATTTAGCTTTCAATGTAGCTACCGGTTCGGTAGAAGTCACTTTGATGCGTGAAGGTTTCTCGATAGGGCAAGGTTCATCGCACACATAATCTACAATGCTACCTCCGTGCAATGCCAGCAAATCAGCAGGCTTGCGGGTATTGAGGTTAATCATAGCCCATACGGAACGCGCATAACCAATCTTCTTTCCGTCTTTGTCCAACAAGGCAAAGTTACGATCTGTGAAAAGGCGGTATACATTCTCCACCCAAGTCCAGATGGTAAAGTCTTCATACTGAAAAGGCATTTCATCCAGTTCGATGGCAAGGCGGGAGAGTACCCATGTGTAGTTGTCTTCATTCAGCATAGCTATACCGAATCCACGGTCGCTGGCATGGAAACCAGCGCAATTCAGCAAATGGTTTCCCAACACGCCCATGGTAAGACGCCCGGTAAAGTCCACATGGAATGGCTCCGCTACAAACTGATACTTTCCAATCTTACTACTATTCTCACTCATTATTTCGCTCCTTTTCTTTTTTCAATCGGTATTTCGTTTCACGGTCGGCAAGGTATTCGTTCACACGCTCGAAGCAACTGGTAGTGATAGCCACACGTCCCGAACGAACAAACTGAAGTACACAATCAAGGGCACGCAGCTCGTCATAAAGATTGGTGATTTCTTCACCCATACCATTCTTCTCTACGATAGCAAACACAGCATTCACCTCTACAATACGTGCATTATACTTACGGATCACTTTCGATACCTCCGGTTTTTCTTCCAGTATCGGGGTTGTTATCTTATACAATGCAATCTCATGCTGATAGATCTCATCATCCGTGAAGTAGTGTGCTTGCAGCACATCTATCTTCTTGGTGATTTGCTTGGTTACTTTCTCAATGGTGTCTTTATCCGTCCATGCGGTAATGGTGTACTTATGTACGCCCTTGATGGACGAAGCCGAAACATTCAGACTCTCGATATTGATCTGGCGACGGGTAAACACTGCGGTTACCTGGTTCAGCAAACCGGCGAAGTTCTCTGAATGAACGATTATCGTATATAATGTCTTATCCATACTAAATTAAGAATTAAGAACGAAGAATAAAATTAGCATTCCAACAACATCTGGTTTACCGAACCACCCGGAGGTGTCATCGGCAACACATTGCCTTCTTCCATAACGCAGGCTTCCAACAGGAACGGACCGTCCGTAGCAAGCATTTCCTCTATTGCACCTTTCAGTTCTTCACGCGTCATTACACGGCGTGAAGGAATGTCGTAGGCAGAAGCTATCTTCATATAATCCGGATTCAGCATCGGAGTGAACGAATAGCGACGATTGAAGAACATCGCTTGCCACTGGCGTACATTACCCAAGAAGTTATTATTCAGCAAGATCATCTTAACAGGAGCCTTCTGTTCCATAATGGTTCCCATCTCCTGAATGTTCATTTGCAAACCACCATCACCCATAAATACACATACAGTGCGGTCGGGACGTCCGAAAGTTGCACCGATTGCTGCGGGAAGTCCGAAGCCCATTGTACCCAATCCACCGGAAGTTACAATACTGCGTTCCTTACTATACTTAAAGTAACGGGCAGACATCATCTGATTCTGACCAACATCAGTAACCAATACAGCTTCATGATTCGTTGCCTCACTTACGGCACGGATCACTTCTCCCATACTCAAGGATTTGCTTGCCGGATGCAATTCAGGACGGATCACCTTTTCTTCCTCTACTTTCTCGTAAGGTAAGAAGCTATCCAGCCATTCCTGGTGAGTAGCAGGTTTCAGAAGTGCCGTAACGGCAGCAAGAGTCTCCTTACAGTCACCCAACACGGCAATATCTGTCTTCACATTCTTATCTATCTCAGCAGGGTCTATATCGAAATGAATGATTTTCGCCTGTCTGGCATACGTATCCAACTTTCCGGTTACACGGTCGTCAAAGCGCATACCTACGGCAATAAGTACATCACACTTATTCGTATTGATGTTCGGTCCCAAGTTACCGTGCATCCCCAGCATACCTTTATTTAAAGGATGTGCAGTAGACAAAGCAGAAAGTCCTAACAGGGTACAACCGGCAGGCATTCCAGCTTTTTCGATAAAGGCACGCAGTTCCTGTTGTGCATCACCTAACTCAACACCCTGTCCTACCAACACCAACGGACGTTCAGCGCTATTGATCAGTTCAGCAGCCTGTCTCACAGCCTCTTCATCCATTTCGGGAACAGGCTGGTAACTACGGATGTAATCCAACTTGGCAGGAGTATATTCACTCTTCTCTACTTGTGCATTCTTGGCAAAGTCCAGTACAACAGGACCGGGACGACCGCTTTTGGCAATATAAAAAGCACGAGCCACGGCCCAAGGCACATCCTCGGCACTACGTATCTGATAACTCCACTTCGTGATAGGCTGCGTAATACCTACCAGGTCAACTTCCTGGAAAGCATCCGTCCCAAGGAATCCCGTACCTACCTGACCGGCAATTACTACCAAAGGGGTACTGTCTATCATAGCATCTGCGATACCTGTTATCGTATTCGTCGCTCCGGGACCACTCGTCACCAAGCAAACACCTACTTCGCCTGATACGCGGGCAAAACCTTGCGCAGCATGAGTAGCACCCTGTTCGTGTCGAACCAAGATGTGATTCAATGTCTTCCGATGGTCGTATAAAGCGTCAAATACCGGCATGATGGAGCCACCCGGATATCCGAAAATGGTCTTTACTCCCTGATGTTCCAAGGAACGCATCAATGCTTCAGCGCCTGTTATTATATCTTTCATTCTATTAATGGATAATGGAATTCTATTTCATTTGTCAATTCTCGGTTAATCAATCAGTCTCACTGCGCCCTTATCGGCAGAACTTACCATGCTGGCATATGCCTTCAGACTCTTTGAGACTTCGCGTTGACGGGTGACGGGAGTTATCGGGCGGGCAGCCAGTTCCTCATCCGTCAGTTTAACGTTGATAGCGCGTCCGGGAATATCAATCTCGATGATGTCACCATCCTGAATCTTACCGATATTACCTCCGGCAGCTGCTTCGGGAGAAATATGTCCGATACTCAATCCTGACGTACCGCCACTAAAACGACCGTCAGTAATCAGTGCACATTCCTTGCCCAGATGGCGCGATTTGATATAAGAAGTCGGATAGAGCATTTCCTGCATACCGGGACCGCCTTTCGGACCTTCGTGTGTGATGACCACAACATCACCGCTGACCACTTTTCCGGCAAGGATGCCTTCGCAAGCAGCGTCTTGTGAGTCGAACACTTTAGCAGGACCCGTAAATTTCCAGATACTTTCATCCACACCTGCTGTTTTCACTACACAACCATCCTGAGCGATATTACCTTTCAGTACTGCCAAACCACCGTCTTTGCTGTAAGCATGTTCCAGATCGCGAATACAACCTCCGGCACGGTCAGTATCTAATTCTTTATAATAGACATCCTGCGAACCCAGTACCAGATTAAACTTTCCGGCAGCAGCGCTCTTATATTTCTTCACAGCTTCTTCGCAAACATTCGGGCTGGTAATACCGTATTTATCGATTACATCCGCCAGCGACCTACCGTCTACACGCTTTACGCTCGTATCGACTAATCCGCCTTTGGCAAGCTCGCTCATAATAGCGATGATGCCTCCGGCACGATTTACGTCTTGAATGTGATACTTCTGAGTATTCGGGGCAACCTTACACAGACAGGGAGTCTTACGTGACAACATGTCAATGTCATCCATACTGAAATCTACCTCTGCCTCGTGCGCTACAGCCAAGAGGTGAAGCACTGTGTTGGTTGAACCACCCATCGCAATATCCAGCGTCATGGCATTCAAGAAAGCCTGACGGGTAGCGATGCTACGGGGAAGCACACTGTCATCCCCATCTTCATAATATTTATAAGCATTTTCAACAATCAGTTTGGCAGCATCCTTGAACAGTTGCGTGCGATTGGCATGAGTAGCTACAATCGTACCGTTACCCGGCAATGCCAGTCCGATAGCTTCGTTCAGACAGTTCATCGAGTTAGCGGTAAACATACCGGAACAACAACCACAAGAAGGACAAGCATGTTGTTCTATCTGAGCCACATCGGCATCACTTACACTTTCATCAGCCGACTTAATCATAGCATCAATCAAATCCAGATGCTGACCGTTCCATTCGCCGGCTTCCATCGGTCCGCCTGAAACGAATATAGTAGGGATATTAAGACGCATTGTTGCCATCAACATACCCGGAGTAATCTTGTCGCAGTTACTGATGCAGACCATCGCATCCGCTTTATGCGCATTCACCATATACTCTACGCTGTCGGCAATGATGTCACGTGAAGGAAGCGAATAAAGCATTCCATCGTGTCCCATCGCAATACCATCGTCAATGGCAATCGTGTTAAATTCGGCAGCAAAGCATCCCAGCTTCTCAATCTCAGCTTTCACCTGTTGTCCGATTTCGTGCAGATGCACATGTCCCGGGACAAACTGTGTAAATGAGTTGACTATTGCGATAATAGGTTTTCCTAATTGCTCTTTCTTCATGCCATTTGCCATCCACAACGCACGAGCCCCTGCCATACGGCGGCCTTGCGTGCTGAACGAACTGCGTAATTGGTGTTTCATCTTCAAATCTCCTTTTAATTAAAAAGCCTTCCTCACATAATAGTGAGAAAGGCTCCTAAATTGATATCTTAACGTACGAATACATACACAACCTTTCTCACGCTCTTGATTCCAGGACCACGACGCGAATAATATGCAAGACTGCCAGGTTAATAGATGTATGTAAGTTCATAACTTTATTTACTTTACTGTTTTCGTTAATCGTGCTGCAAAGGTAAGGGCTTTTTTATAAACTCCAAACAATTTGAAGAAAAAAATGAGATTATTATGATTAATCGTAAGAAAACCCCGCATTAAAATCTTATTTTATCACTTATTCAAGGTAAATCTGAGTAATTCGCTACCATGAACAGGAATTATTCAAGAGGGTTCGAAGCATTTAATAATCTGAAAATTACAAGAGCTTACTCATTCGCCAACTAAATTATTCGTATCTTTGTCCTTTCCAAAAAGAAAAAACAGGAATTACTAACTTAAAACAGTAGGAATATATCAATGGAAACAGTAGAAAACAAGTACATTACCGTAGCTTATAAATTATACGCTATAGAAGATGGTGAAAAAGATTTCACCGAAGAAGCCACCGCAGAACACCCTTTCCAATTCATTTCTGGTCTGGGTCTGACTTTAGAGTCTTTCGAAGATCAAGTGAAAGATCTGAAAGCAGGTGACAAGTTTGATTTCACAATCGCTTGCGCAGATGCTTACGGTGACTTTGACGAAGAACATGTAATCGACCTTCCGAAGCAAATCTTTGAAGTAGATGGTAAATTCGATAACGAACGTATTGTAGCTGGTAACGTAGTGCCTTTGATGACCTCTGAAGGTCAACGTATCAACGGAACCGTACAAGAAATAAAAGCAGACGTAGTGGTAATGGATATGAATCACCCCTTGGCAGGTTGCGACCTGAACTTTGTAGGTGAAGTAATAGAAAGCCGCCCGGCAACCAATGAAGAATTAGCTGAAATCGCTCGTATGATGAGCGGTGGTGGATGTAGTTGCGGTTGCGATAGCTGTGGTGACGGTTGCGGCGACGGATGCGGCGATCACGATCATGAAGGATGTGGATGCGGATGCAATCATTAATATAATGATTAACGGTAAGTGATTAGTGATTAGCATGCTGCGCTATTATGCTGCACAGTTTCCAACCACTAATCACTCACCACTAATCACTATTTCCCCGTCATTATCTCCAGCACCAATTTATCCGTTTCATTCATTCCCTTCGACCCTATCTTGGTCAGATTACGGATACTTTGATCCACATCTTCATCAATAATACCTTCTACAGAAGTTACACAACGGTTTTCCATAGCCATGATGGCAGAAAGAACAGCGGTAGATACACCAGTGGTTACTTTTAACGCACAACTGGGCTTCGCACCGTCACAAATCATACCTGTAAGATTGGCTATCATATTCTGAACAGCATAAGCTACTTGATCATAAGTTCCCCCCATCAACCAAGTAATACCGCAGCTAGAACCTGTAGCAGCAACCACACAGCCACATAAAGCGGACAAACGCCCCAAACTTTGTTTAATGTAGATCACCGTCAGATGGCTCAACATCAGAGCACGTATCAGTTCTTCTTCGGATTTATCATTTTCTTCAGCGAAGACCAGTACAGGCAAAGTGGCAGATATACCTTGATTCCCACTACCGGAATTGCTCATTACCGGAATCATAGCTCCTGCCATACGAGCATCACAGGCACCTGACGTATAAGACAAGATATGTGAGAAGACGCTATCTCCCATCACCTTATGTTCATAAGTACCACGCAACATCTTACCCAGACCATGGCCATAATTGCCTTCAAAAGAACGTTCGGCAGCTGCCTTATTCAAGCGGGCTGTTTCCAGAATAAAGCTGATCTCATCCAGCGGAGTATTCAGAGCAAAATCATAAACTTTACGTAAAGTCAGTTCCAAGCATTCTTCTTCTTTCTCACAACTAGCTGTATGTTGTTTCTGAAATTGGACTTCTCCGTTACGTTCTATATATATAAAGGTGGTATGTCCTCCGGCAATCACAGCTGTTGCTTTATCATCTCCGGACTCACAGCATACTTCAATATACAATTTCTCTTCAATATCCTCTTTCAACGAAATATGAATGCGCTTTTCCTCAATGAAACGTTTCCCCTCTTCCACTACATCAGGTGTACTGTCTTTTAACACCTCCAACTGATATTCTGATTTTCCTATCAGTGCCCCCAGTGCAATAGCGATGGGCAGGCCGATCATTCCGGTACCCGGAATGCCCACTCCCATAGCGTTTTTCAGAATATTAGCACTTAGCAACACATTTATTTTTTCCGGCTTTGTCCCCAGTGTTTCTGTTGCTTTAGCTACGCACAATGCCACTGCAATGGGCTCTGTACACCCAATAGCCGGCACCACTTCCTGATGTATCAGGTCGATTATCCGTTTTCTCTCCGTTTCCGTTATCATTATTTCACTGATTTTAATGGACACAAATTTAGAAAAAATGTTTTTAATACGTGCGCAAAGTCTTCTATTTCAAAAAAGAAACTTAACTTTGCACACGAGTTTTACATTATTAATAACCAAAAACTGAATTAAATGAAGATTAAAACGCTAACCTCGTGTTTCTTTTTGGCATTTGCCATATCTTCTTGTATACAAGACGAAGCGCTAAATTCAGAAGCAGCCATAGATGGCTGTACAGGTGCGGATGTGCAATTGGCAAACATAAACGCAGATGAAAAAAAAGTCGATGTATATGTGCACAAAGGTGCAAACCTTGCAAAACAACAACTAAACTTCGCCTTGCCGGAAGGTGCATCCATCAAACCCAATGATCGCAGAGATGGTGATATAGGAAACATATACAACTTTAGCGAAGGAGATCATTCGCGGTCATTTACGGTGACCTCCGAAGATTATGTTTGGAAACCTGTTTATGAAGTAAACGTCCAGCCAACAGAATTACCAACTTCCTATCATTTCGAGGAGTTATTAGTTGCCCAAAATACTCCTTATCACATCTTTTACGAATTTGAGCCTAGTACTTCACAAGGGATTTCAAAAGTATTGCAGTGGTCCAGTGGTAATCCCGGTTATAAGTTGACCGGTATGTCTAAACTTCCTACAGACTATCCTACCGTACAAGTCGCAGGAGGATATAAAGATAAATGTGTCAAGTTGGAAACTAAAGATACCGGAAGTTTCGGCGCCATGGTAAAGATGTATATTGCTGCCGGCAACTTATTTATCGGAGCTTTTGATCTTGCCAATGCACTTAAAGATGCTCCTAAAGCAACAACTTTTGGTTTCCAGTTCTACAAACGACCGAAAACTTTGAAAGGATATTATAAATTTAAAGCAGGACCGGTTTATACTGAGAACGGGGAGCCTCAAACTGGAAAGAAAGATCGATTTGATATCTATGCTGTCATGTATGAGGCCGAAGATAACTCATTTATGTTGGATGGAACCAATTCTCTTACTTCGGATAAAGTAGTATCTTTAGCCAGAATTAGTGCAGAAGAAGCATTGGAAAAAGATCAATGGACACCGTTCAATCTCTCTTTTAAAGCTCAGAATGGTAAAGAGATTAATGAAACGGAACTTCAGAAAGGTAAATACAAACTTGGCATTGTATTCTCTTCAAGTGTAGACGGCGCTTATTTCAGAGGTGCCGTAGGAAGCACGCTATATATTGATGAAGTAGAACTTATTTGCGAAGAGAATTAAAAAAGATAATCATGAAGAAATACAATATTATTATTGTCACATTACTGTTAACAGTAGTTGGAGCTACGTCAATAAAAGCTCAGGAAGATAGAACCCATATTCTCGGCCAGTCTTATCTTCGTGGTTGGGAATATTCATTAAAGGCAGGATTCAGTATCGGAGGAACCGCTCCTCTGCCTTTGCCCGAAGAAATACGCAAGATAGACAGTTATGTTCCCAGTATGGCAATCTCTATTGAAGGTAATGCTACCAAATGGCTGGATGAAAAAAAAATATGGGGCTTGACTTTAGGCTTGCGCCTCGAAACTAAAAATATGACTACTGAAGCCACCGTTAAGAATTATGGTATGAAAATTATCAATACTAACGGTGGTGAATTAGAAGGTTTATGGACGGGAGGTGTAAAGACTAAAGTAAAAAACTCCTATCTTACTGTTCCCGTTCTTGCTAACTACAAAATAAGCAAACGCTGGAAACTTGTAGCTGGTCCTTATTTCTCCTATTTACTTGAAGGAGATTTCTCCGGTCATGTATATGAGGGGCACCTCCGCACTCCGGACCAAACGGGCTCACGCGTAGACTTTACGGATGAAAGTATTGCTACATATGACTTCTCTGATGATTTGCGCAAATTCCAATGGGGCATACAATTAGGTGGAGAATGGAAAGCTTTCAAGCATCTGAATGTTTATGCTGATCTTACATGGGGATTAAATGACATCTTTAAAAAGGACTTTGACACAATATCATTTGCCATGTATCCTATCTATCTGAATATAGGATTTGGATATTCGTTCTAAAACAGTTTTTTAAGCTTATTTCCTTAAATATTAAACAAAAAAAGCGGGAGTTTATCTATGATTGACAACTCCCGCTTTTCTTATCTTAGCAACTCTTACTTTTTCCTTATAAAGTTCTACCGTAAGAGCCCCAAGAACCGGCTTGTGATGTAACAATATTAATCTCCAATGTAGTCTAACTAAATTGTAAAGAGCCATAAATATTGATATAATTATAAATAAAATGCTGAAAGTCAAACTTGCGATCAACTTCCAGCATTATTATTTTATAGTATGAATACCCTTATTCTCCAATTATTTCCAGCTCATCGATCCACAACGTACTGCCACCAGCACCCTTGAACGAATCACCCTCCTTACTTGAAGAACAGACTATTGCCAACTTATATTCTTTACCTGCTTCATAAGTTTTTCCATTCACATAAGTAAATGGTATATCAAAGTAGGTATATGCAGCTTTTGCAGTACCATCCGCCAATACAGCCGCAGCCACACGATATGCAGAAGTATTAATATCATGCCCTGTTAAGATCACTTCATTACCTTCAGCATCTTTTGCCTCATACAATACAGCCTGAATAGCACACTCATCCGTGATTTCCGGGCGCTCTACTACCTCTGCCGGTTTAGTAGCGCCAGTACCATCAATAAACTTGGCACCCGGTGTATACTTATACCATCCCCTAAAATAGGCTGGCTTCTTATCATAAGAAATACCAAATTTCGTACTATTTAAGCGATCTTTCAAATCAAGTTCAAATTTTCCAGTAAAAACAGAACCTGATGTAATAGCCGGTACCAATGAATTCATTTTCGCACTTGTATCCATAGTCACCAGCTTAGCAGCAGCTGCACCTGCAACGATATCTTCAGTTTCTTTATATAAAGGAAAACCTTCTATACCATAGAGCCATAAAAGAGAAGCAGCAGTCGCACTGGTAGCCAATACCTCTTCAACCGGTTCATCATGTTGAGATTTACCAGCACCAACAGATTTCCATTCATCAAACGGATATTTCATCACCACCTGACGACCAGCCAACGAAACAACATATTCTTTTACTGTTCCATCCTCCGCTATAACTGTATAAGTAACATCAGAAGCGAAGTTCTGCTTTATACCTGTTGCAGGAGTAATAGACGCTTTTGAAGAGATTGCAATAGTAGGCACAAGTGCTGCCAATTCTTCATTTGTAGCACCATCAATTACCTTAAAAGCAATCTTACCCGTCACATCATCAATTACCGGCTGCTCAGTAACAATCGTAGCACCTTCAAATACAAAGCTGGTAATTTTTGCCTCTGAACTTTCAGACCCTGTTAATTTAGTACCTTTATATACAACCTTAACTTTCTGGCCTAATTGTAATACATCAATATTCAGATCTGCTTCTACTTTTCCATTATTAATGGTACCAGCTACGTCTACATTACACTTGCCAATGTCACTTAAATTCAGTTCTTGACTACCTGTAAATGTATAAGAAGTACCATTTTGCTTCAGAACGCATTTCTCCAATTTGATAGTTAGGTTCATTCCCATGAAACTGAAATCCTTCAATTCCAAACTAACGATATTATTCCCAGCCTTTGCAATTGTAATGTTCTTTGGCATCCCATTTGCAATAGAAGTCCCATCTAATTCAATATCTAAAGTACCTTTATAGGTACCTGCCAATTCTTCCTCAATCGGATAAACAGGGTCATCATCATCACTACAAGCAGTGAACAAACTCATTGAACAAATCAATGCAAACAAATAAAATAAATTCTTCTTCATAAAATCATCTTGTTTAGTTAATACAAGCCTTCTCATCGAAGGTTACAATGTCCTATTTTACTTTAATAAAAATTAAGTGTGCAAAGAAACAGCTTTTAAAGTATATAAAAAAGGTCTGTTCTACGTTTTAATGTTCCATTTTTAATATAAATTTTAAGTGCTATATGAATAACATAAGTACAGAAGGCTCTTAATTATAAAAAACAATTAAAGGTATCTAATTGTTTTTTCATTTCAAAAGAACTACTTATAAAACAAAAAAGGAGCTGAATCAAAAGATTCAGCTCCTCCATAATTTATCACTAAGATATTATCTCATTAAGTCCAAACCTAAATTAAAACTTGTTGTTACTGCCCAATATCCACCTATCATCTGAATAAACATTCCAGCAGCTTGTGCTTCCTCCGGCACAATTCCACCTTCTACCAATGCATTCCAAAGCAATATTAAATCATTCACTGATACAGGATCTCCCCAGCTATCCGTTTCCCCCGTATCACGAAGAGTGAAAAGATTATCAAAGGCACTCTTATCCAAATAAATATAAGTATGACCATTATCAGCAGTCTTAATATTCATAGGTATTCCATCTTTAGCCCAACCCAATATCTGACTAATAGTAGCATCTTGTATTCCACTAAGATCAGCATTCAAAAGTCCACCTAGTAATGCTTTAACAGTAGCTGGATCTCCACTCAACACTTCATCAATAATATCAGCCATACCGCTAGCATCAGCTCCAGTAGCTGCAGTCAAGATAGCAGGAATATTCAATTTTACAGTGAATTTTCCATTTCTCTCACTCCAATATGCCAACTCTTTAGGAGAAGTAGTAAAGCCACTTGTAGCAAAATTAGCTTTTACCTCACTTGTAGTAGGAAAAGCACCTGTAAAAAAGATAGACATTATAGAATTGGGGTCTAGTGCTATTGCCGGACTAGCAACATAATCAGCTATAATACTACCACTCTTATCTAAAGTAATTGAATTCAAAGCTTGAGGCAAAATAGAACCTCCAAGATACCGTAATAAAGCTGAAATTAAATCAGGGTAATTATCCTCACCAGTAAATTGCCAATCTGTGTACAATGCACTTGTTACAGGCCAATTCTTCATTACCTCTTTTTCTGTCCAGGTATAATCCGTAGCTGTATAATCTGCCATTTTATAAGTTCCAGTCCACGGGCTTACTTCATCGTCATCATCGCTACAAGCAGTAAACAAACTCATTGAACAGATCAATGCAAATAAATAAAATAAATTCTTCTTCATATTTTTCTTGTTTAGTAAATAATAGCTCCCCATCGCTGGGTAGTCATGTCTTTTTAATTGAATAAGATTTCGAAGTGCAAAATAACAGTTTTTAAAGATATTACACAAGGTCTATTCTAAAGATGAGCTGTTCCTTTTTTAAGCATCCAAACTTTAATTATCACCTTTTATAAAAAACGACTTGCCAATAAAGTGAATTCACAACGCTATTAAACACTTGTGGCTGCGTAGGCTCACACTTGTAGGAGTGTGAGCTCTCACTTATGCAAGTGAAGGTCAACGCAGCCGCAAGTGTTTTCTCAAGAAGCTATAAAAACATCTCATTCCATAAAAAATATAATATTTCTCCCTCTTCATGAGAAAAATCCATAACTATTTGTTATCTTTATGCAACCAAAAGCTTTTATTCAAAGGATTTGGCATGAATAAACCTTATACATAAACCATTAAAGCAAAAGATTATGTTCAACTCATTCGGCAACATTCTCCGCCTTACCAGCTTTGGGGAGTCACATGGTAAAGGCATCGGAGGCGTCATAGATGGATTTCCCGCGGGCATCCGCATTGACATGGATTTCGTGCAAGCGGAACTGGACCGTCGTCGTCCCGGACAATCTCTTATTACTACGGCCCGGAAAGAAGGCGATAAAGTAGAATTCCTTTCAGGTATCTTTGAAGGCAAATCAACAGGATGTCCCATTGGATTCATTGTGTGGAATGAGAATCAGCATTCCAGTGATTATGATAATATGAAGGAGGTATACCGTCCTTCGCATGCTGACTATACTTATAAGGTGAAATATGGCATCCGTGATTATCGTGGCGGCGGTCGCTCATCAGCACGCGAAACCATTTCGCGCGTAGTGGCAGGTGCCCTTGCCAAACAGGCACTCCGTCAACTGGGTGTAAAAATCACAGCATATACCTCGCAGGTAGGACCAATCCGTCTGGAAGAGAATTATACTGCTTATGATCTTGATTTAATAGAAACGAATCCAGTACGCTGTCCGGATCCGGTAAAGGCAAAAGAAATGGAGGAACTTATTTTCAAGACCAAAGGAGAAGGTGATACCATTGGCGGCGTAGTGACCTGTGTCATCAAAGGATGCCCCATCGGATTAGGCCAACCCGTATTCGGTAAGTTACATGCTGCTCTTGCTTCCGGTATGCTCAGCATCAATGCAGCTAAAGCATTTGAATACGGTGACGGATTTAAAGGTCTGAAACAAAAAGGCTCAGAGCAGAATGATGTATTCTTCAATAACTGCGGACGCATTGAAACGAAAACCAATCATTCCGGTGGTATCCAAGGCGGTATAAGTAACGGACAGGACATCTTCTTCCGGGTTGCCTTTAAACCGGTAGCTACTGTATTGATGGAGCAACATACAGTCAATATAGATGGCGTAGATACAACATTGAAAGCCCGCGGTCGTCATGATCCATGCGTTTTGCCACGCGCAGTGCCTATAGTAGAAGCTATGGCTGCCTTGACAATACTGGATTTTTATCTGATTGACCGTACTACACAATTATAGAAGTGGTAGGATGATAGGATAGTAAAGTGATAAGGTGATAAAGTGACATTACCCTATCACCCTATCACCTTATCACTTTATCACCTTATCATATATATATATTTATGAACGAAATACAGAAATACATTTCAGAGAATGAATCGAAGATGCTGGAAGACTTGTTCAGCCTCATCCGTATCCCAAGTATCAGTGCAAAACCTGAACATCATGACGACATGTTGGCTTGTGCAGAGCGCTGGGCACAACTATTGCTTGAAGCAGGTGCAGACGAAGCACTGGTAATGCCATCGAAAGGCAATCCGATTGTTTTCGGGCAAAAGATAGTAGACCCGGCAGCAAAGACAGTTTTGGTATATGCACATTATGATGTAATGCCGGCAGAACCGTTGGAGCTATGGAAAAGCAACCCCTTTGAACCGGAAATCCGCGATGGGCACATTTGGGCCCGTGGTGCCGATGACGACAAAGGACAATCATTTATACAAGTAAAGGCATTCGAATATCTGGTGAAACATGGCATGCTTAAGAACAATGTCAAATTCATCTTTGAGGGTGAAGAAGAAATCGGTTCACCCAGTCTGGAAGCTTTCTGTGAGGAGCATAAAGAATTATTAAAAGCAGATATTATTCTGGTATCGGATACCAGTATGTTGGGTGCCGACCTGCCCTCACTGACTACAGGTCTTCGCGGACTGGCATACTGGGAAATTGAAGTAACCGGCCCTAACCGTGACTTACACTCAGGACATTTCGGAGGTGCCGTTGCCAATCCCATTAATGTATTATGTGGAATGATTGCCAAAGTAGTAGATGCCGATGGACGTATCACAGTGCCCGGTTTCTACGATGATGTAGAAGAAGTTCCACAGGCGGAACGTGACATGATCACCCATATTCCTTTCGATGAAGAAAAATATAAGGCAGCCATTGGCGTAAAAGAGCTATCCGGAGAAAAAGGATACAGCACTCTGGAGCGTAACAGTTGCCGTCCCTCTTTCGACGTTTGTGGCATTTGGGGCGGATATACCGGCGAAGGTTCCAAGACTGTGCTTCCCTCAAAAGCTACAGCCAAAGTTTCTTGTCGCCTGGTTCCCCATCAGGATCATCACAAGATTTCCCAAATGTTTGCAGATTATATCCTAAGCATCGCTCCGGATACCGTACAGGTAAAAGTGACACCCATGCATGGAGGACAGGGCTATGTATGCCCAATTAGCCTTCCAGCCTATCAGGCTGCCGAGAAAGGTTTTGAAAAAGCATTCGGAAAGAAACCACTTGCAGTACGCCGGGGAGGAAGTATTCCTATCATCTCCACATTCGAGCAAGTACTTGGAATCAAGACTGTACTTATGGGATTCGGACTGGAATCAAATGCTATCCATTCACCGAATGAGAACTTTCCATTGGATATTTTCCGAAAAGGAATCGAAGCAGTCGTTGAATTCCATTTAAGGTATTAGCTACAAGTTACAAGCTACGAGCTACAAGTGCTGCGCTATCGTTCTGCATAGCACTTGTAACTCGTAGCTTGTAACTCATTGATATGTCGTTCGCAAGACTTTAAATTCCGTGCGACGATTAATAGCATTACAAATCTCCTGCTGTTCCAGTGGGAGATTTTTTATAAACTCTTCTGTCAATACATCTCCCACCTTCAGGAAAGGTGCAGATTTCAGAGTGAAATTAGTGACTGTTTTAGGCTGTTGCTCTCCATACCCTTTCGGCGTGAAACGTTCCGAATCAATGCCTCCTTTAATTAAATAGCGTACTACAGATTCTGCACGACGCTGCGAAAGACGGAGATTATAATCATCATTCCCTTTATAATCACAATGTGCGGAGAGTTCGATAGTAACATTCGGATTATCATTTAGCAATTGTATCAACTCATCCAAGGCTACTGTAGATTCCGGAGTCAGGTCAGCCCGGTCAAACTCATAAAAGATATTCTCTATCAGTACAGGACGGGTAATGGAAGATAAAGGAAACTCAAGTTCATAATGGCGATCCTCATTAACATCTTCCGTCATCAACTCCTCTTTGTCATTCAGATAACCACGACAAGAAGCAAGCAAGGCATAACGGCATCCTGGTGTAAGTTCCTGAGTAAAAGTTCCATCCTTCTTCACATTGATCTTCATATAAGTACCATCCTCTCCCACCAAAGTAACCAGCGCATCAGAAAGTACATCCCCCTCTTTATCATAAACCAATCCTTTCAAGATATGATGTACCTCCGGAAGCTCAAAACTGTAAATGTGATCCCAGCCACGGGCATCTCCCCGGTTAGAAGAGAAAAAACCCCGATTGGGCGCACCCGGCTCGAACGTCATACCAAAATCATCACTTTGTGAATTTACCGGAGATTTCATATTCTCAATATGCCAACACCCCGTCAGGCTATCCGGCACAGCACGAAAGATATCCAGACCACCCATGCCGGGATGTCCGGTGGAAGAGAAATACAGGGTACCATCCGGTGCAAAAGAGGGAAACATTTCATCACCGGAAGTATTAATTTCAGGCCCCAGGTTATCGACATAACCGAAACCATCACGAGTCACGTTGATACGCCATAAATCCAACCCTCCCTGTCCACCTGGCATATCAGATACGAAATATAGATAATCACCTGCAGGAGATAATGCAGGGTGGGCAACAGAAGAAAGGGTATCATTCAGGATTGCACACTTCTGAGGACTCCCCCACTCTGCCCCGGCACGTTGAGAAACATATATCTCTGCATAAGCCGGTGCATTGGGCAATGTCCGGCAACGAGTGAAATACATCGTTTTACCATCTGCCGAAAAAGAACAAGCCCCTTCTTCGAATTCACTGTTTACTTCCGAAGCAAGCGGTTCAGGCTTTTGCCATTGCTTCTTTTCATTTCGCTTGGAGTGGAATATATCAGCACTTTTCATGCCGGTAATACCATTCAGATCGGCACCTTTGGCCTCGTTACGGGTAGAAGTTAAATATAGGATATCAGGATCATTACCCGCATACATGGGAGAATAATCACTACGGCGGGAAACAAGAATAGGGATACGCTTTACAATATGACGGGTAGGATTTTTTTTCCACTCCTGTGCCAGCAGACAAGAAGCAATTCCTATATGCGCCAAGGAATCTTTACGCCCTTTTATATCAGACTGGTTCTGTGCATAAGCAAGATAATTCTCATAATAAGGTATGGCAGCAGCATATTCGCCATTCTTACGAAGCATCTCCGCCAGATAAAAATGAGAAAGAGTATCCGGATGGCGATAACGGACGGCATTCATATAGGCAGCTTTAGCCTTCAACGTGTAATTGATACGGCGGTAGCAGTCACCTTGTTTATAGGCAAGCACACCTCGTTGCGAACGATCTTTGGGAGGAGTACGGGTATAGGCCGTTTTGTAATGGCGTGCAGCATCAAAGTATTCTCCACGGGCATAACTTTGCTCTGCCTGACGCAGACTCCGCCCCACTCCACAGGAAGTGAGAAATAAGATAGCACAAAGAAAAAATAAAAACAGTTTATATAATTTCATGCCTCACAAGTTATCATTCATATAAACTGAAAAGTCGACTGATTATTGTATGACCATCATTTATTCAAATGGTTTACGGAAAGTACATCCGTTCTTCCACTCCGAGCAACCATAAGCCGTTTTCCCCTTGATTATGGTTCCTTTGCCACACAATGGGCAAGTTTGTCCCTCAATAGATTGTATTTGAGAAGTGCCAGCAGCATTTGTTTCCACAACCTTCTTGCGCGGTTTACTTTGGCGTTTAGGCTTGGCAGCATCTTTCTCTTTTACCGCCTTTCCACCCCGCTTCTTACTACCACCGGATACTTCCTCCACCGCCTGCACAATAGTAATATGACGATTGCTATTATCTGAAAGCACACTCATCACAACCTCAGAAACCATCTGTTTCAATTCCTCAAGAAATTGTGCAGCATCATAGGTCTTTTTCTCAATCTCACGAAGTTTCTTTTCCCAAATACCCGTCAGTTCGGCAGATTTCAATAACTCTTCATGGATAATCTGGATAAGCTCGACTCCTGTAGGTGTAGCTATCAGGTTCTTCTTCTCTTTGCGGATATAATTACGTTTAAATAAAGTCTCAATAATAGCGGCACGCGTAGACGGACGACCGATTCCATTCTCTTTCAATGCATCCCTCAATTCATCGTTATCCACCAACTTACCCGCTGTTTCCATAGCACGCAGTAAAGTAGCTTCAGTATAAGGACGGGGAGGTTGTGTCCATTTCTCATATAAATCGGGTACATGAGGACCACTTTCACCTTTCACAAAAGCCGGCAATACATTTTCTTCATCTCCCGGATCTTTTTCTTCCTGTGACTGTGCACCCGGAGTTCCGAATATAACTCTCCAACCCGGTTCCAAAATCTGTTTTCCGGTAGTCTTGAATTCTATTTCTTCCACTACACCCAGTACGGTAGTAGTAGCGAACTTACAATCGGGATAGAATACAGCTATGAATCGACGGGCTATCAAGTCGAATACACGGCGCTCCATATCTGTCAAATTCTGCGGATATTGCCCGGTAGGAATAATGGCATGGTGATCCGTTACCTTTGAATTATCGAATACCTTCTTCGATTTCAATAAAGTGGTTCCATCCAAAGGGGTTGTAAATGTTGCATAATCACGCAAACCCTTCAAGATACCCGGACATTTCGGATAAATGTCATCACTCAGAAAGGTGGTATCTACACGAGGATAGGTAGCCACTTTCTTTTCATATAATGACTGGATGATTTTCAAGGTCTCATCGGCAGAATAAGCAAACTTCTTATTACATTCCACCTGTAAGGAAGTCAAGTCAAACAAACGGGGGGGAGCTTCTTTTCCTTCCTTCTTGGTTACATCCGTAATCATAAAAGGAGAATTCCTGATCTGTTCCAGCAGTGCCATACCCTGTTCCTGGTTGGCAATAGGATCAATACCTCTATTCTCTTCTTCCTTTTTGGGTTTCTTCCCGGCAGCAATTGCCTCCTTGTTCTTTTCAGCTTCCAGAACCAATTCTTCTTCGCTCTTCCTGATGATAGCAGAGAATGTCGTATCCCGATACACTGTCTTCAATTCCCAATATTGCTTGGGCACAAAGTTCTCTATTTCCAACTGTCGGTTTACAATCAGTGCCAATGTAGGTGTCTGCACACGACCAATAGAAAGTACCTGCTTATTCTGCCCATACTTCATAGTATAAAGACGTGTGGCATTCATTCCCAATAACCAGTCGCCTATTGCGCGACTTAATCCTGCCTCATAAAGCGGTTGGAACTCTTTCTGATCTTTCAATTTGGCAAAACCCTCCCGAATGGCTTCTTCCGTCAAGGATGAAATCCACAGACGCTTTACCGGACAACGTGCACCGGCTTTCTGCATCACCCAACGCTGAATTAACTCTCCTTCCTGCCCGGCATCACCACAGTTTATGATCATGTCGGCTTTCTGCATAAGAGTCTCTATCGTATGGAATTGCTTTTCATAAGTAGGGTTACTGATCAGTTTTATTCCGAAACGCGGTGGTATCATGGGCAAGCTTCCCAAGCTCCATGATTTCCAGTTCGGGGTATATTCGTGCGGTTCCTTGAGTGTACAGAGGTGACCGAATGTCCAGGTCACCTGGTATCCGTTTCCTTCGATATAGCCGTCTCTTCTATCTTTCGCTCCTAATACATCAGCTATATCACGCGCCACAGAGGGCTTTTCGGCAATACAAACTATCATTCATTATTCTTTTAGCGGAGCAAAGGTACAAAAAAGAGAAGAAGGAAAGAAATTAATATCGTACCTTTGCATGATGATTACTAATTAAAAGAAAACACAATGGAAAAAGAATCATTCGATTATTCAAAAGTTCCCCATAACTTTGGTCTGTGCGCAGCAGCAGATTGCCCTCATGCCGACACTTGCCTACGCCGGATTGCATACACTCATACACCGGCAAGCGTTACTTTTCCGCCTACACTGAACCCGAAAACAATTGAAGCCATGGCAGGGAAATGCGAATATTACCGTTCCAACCAAAAAGTGCGCTATGCCAAAGGTTTTGTCCGCACCACGGAAGCATTGGCTGTCAGTGCGTCAGGAACATTCCGCTACGGGCTGATTGGCAACTGGGGAATCAGACGATATTATCAGAAACGGAAAGGAGAAACTTTACTCTCGCCTGCCGAACAACAAAAAGTGATGGCACTGGCCAGGAAGTTGGGCTTACAACAGGAAGAGTATTTCGATAGCTATGTAGAAGAATACAACTGGTAGCAAGGCTACTGTCGTCCGGCATACAACGGATGGGCAACCACATCTTACAAACGAACAGCCGTACCCCAGCAGGTGAATCACTTTCACCTAACGAGGGTACGGCTGTTTCTTTTCACGGTAACTTGGTTTACCCCAAATGGTAACTCCATTTACACGCCGAGGTAAAGGTCGTTACATACCGAGGTAAAGTGTCTTTTCCTGATTTAGCTAGACGCTTTTTCTTTTTATAAACGATATCAGTAGA